>ERZ857629.2163-NODE-2163-length-19137-cov-3.548161_pt1 | contig 19137 bp, 20 predicted proteins | sample MGYA00519700_ERZ857629 | MGnify/ENA primary metagenome ERZ857629 (study PRJEB31778, sample SAMEA3449351) | human gut metagenome | biome: human gut; feature: human-associated habitat; material: faeces | place: United Kingdom | collected 2010/2012 ...
ACCCCAATAATATGGAGTACGATATTATCAGCAAAATCGACGGCGTTACGTTTCTTCCGATAAATATCAGCGGAATGCCCAGAAAAGCAAGTTTTGCTTTCGTGAAATGGCTTGTGAAACTTGAACTTTCTATGTGGAAGGCACTTTTTTATATTAAAAAATATAAGCCTGATGCGATTTTTACAACGGGCGGTTATGTTAGTGCGCCGATAGCGTTTATGGGTGCTTTTTTGAAAGTTCCGCTTATGATTCACGATTGTGATGCGGTTCCCGGGCTTGTTTCCAAGACGGTTGCTCCTTTTGCGAATGTTGTTTCGGTTGCTTTTGAAAGTTCTAAAAATATTTTGAAATCAGAAAATATCGTTTGCACGGGGAACCCTGTCAGAGAGGAGTTTCTGACGGTTTCTAAGGAGCAGGCTCGTGAAAAACTCGGCTTGAGAAATAAAATGACAATTTTGTTAACGGGCGGTTCGCAAGGTGCTCAAACTCTCAACAAGGTTGCAATCATTGTCGCTCAGGAGTTGGTCGAAAGATTTGATGTACAGTTCGTTATTCAAACGGGCAAAAAGAATTACGATGATTTTATAAAAAAAATATCGGAGTATTTCCCTCATTATGCGGAAAACACGAACTTGGTCATTAAACCTTATTTTGACGAGATGTTTTATGCTTTGAAATCAGCGGATATTGTTATTTCAAGGGCAGGTTCTTTGAGTTTGTCAGAGTTGAATATGTGCGGTGCTGCGTGCATTTTAGTGCCTTATCCCTATGCGGCAGCCGACCATCAACGTAAAAACGCAAAAGAAGCGGAAAAAATCGGTTACGCTTTGTACGTTGAAGATAGTGAATTTGACGGTACAAATTTGGTAAAAATGCTTCGTTCGATATTTGAAAATCCTGAAAAACTTTCAAAAATGTCAGAGGCTTCTTACAAAAATTCTAAACCTGATGCAAGAGAAAAAATTATAGAAAATCTTTTAAATTTGATAAAATGAAAACCGAAAAATATACAAACGCAGAAAAATATTTACAATCAAGCGGAAAATTTCGTATAACTCTGGGGTTGGAGCGAATTTTTGCTATTTTGGATATTCTCGGCAACCCTCAGGATAAGATGAAAGTTATTCATATTGCCGGTACGAACGGCAAGGGGTCGGTTTCTGTTTTGACGGCGGAAATTTTGTCTGAGGCCGGGTTTAAAACAGCGTTGTATACAAGTCCGCACCTGTTTAAGTATAATGAGCGATTCAAAATTAACGGCATTGATATAAGCGATGAAGATTTTTCAAATTATGTTTTTCAAATAGAAAATTTGGCGAAAAAAAATGATATTGATTTGAGCGAATTTGAGATACTTACTGCGGCTGCGTATAAGTATTTTGCCGATAATCAAGTCGATTTTGCCGTTATGGAAACAGGTTTGGGCGGAAGATTTGATGCGGTTAATGCGGTAGAAAAGCCTTTTGTTACTGCGATAACGTCAATTTCAATTGACCATAAGGACAGGCTTGGTGATACGATTGAAAAAATTGCTTTTGAAAAAGCAGGTATAATAAAAAATAGTGTTCCTGTTGTCGTAAATACTGATAATCTGGGCTTTGATGTCATCGAGAAAATTGCTTCCGAAAGAAATGCACGGTTGCTTTTCGCCGATAAAAATGTGGAAATAAGTTTTGAAAACGGCGTGAATTATGCAATTTTTGATGGTGAAAAGTTTGAATTTGCACTTTGGGGCTTTCACCAAAAGCAGAATTTGTCTTTGGTATTGAAAATAGTTGATTTTATTAGGTCTTGCAGTTTTGAAATAACCAACGAAAATATTAAATCAGCCTTGAAAAAAGCGTTTATTCCTGCAAGATTTCAGTATGATAAAACTTTAAACCGAATTGTGGACGGTTCTCACAATGCTGATGCGGCTTTGATGCTCAGAAAAAATTTGGATTTTTATTTTCCCGATAAAAAACGAGTTTGGATTTACGGAACTTTGTCCACCAAAGAGTATGAAAAAGTTGTAAATATTTTGTTTCGGGAAGGTGATACTGTTTACTTGGTTGATTTCGATAACAAATTATCCGTCCCTTCCGAAGAAATTTTGTCAAAAATTCATAAAAAAAATGATATTTTTATAAAAATTTTTAGTAAAACCGCAAATACATTAAATTTTTCTTCAAATGAATCTCTTACAATAGTAACAGGTTCATTTTACATGATTGGAGATCTGTTGGGTTAATACCATATTACCCGATAGGACTACCCAACAGGGCAATGTTATCCTAATGGCAAAAGATTATTATTTTGTTATAAAAAAGAACGGAGAAAAACATGAATGCAACAGCAACAGAAGATGTAAATGTGGTAATTATTGAGGATTATAAACTGACAAGAATAGGGCTGCGTTCCACGTTAAACGAGTTTGAGCATATTAATGTCGTTGGTGAGGCGGAAGATGCTGTTTCCGGTTTGGAAATAATTGAAAGAGAAAAACCTCATGTCGTTTTGATGGATTTGGGTCTTCCGGGTATGAACGGGCTTGAAGCCACTCAAAAAACAAAAGATATTTCCCCTGAAACAAACGTTATAATTTTGACATCTCACGAAAGAGGTGAAGAAGTTGTCGCTGCTTTGGGTTCAGGTGCTTGTGCATACTGTTTGAAAGATATTGAACCTTCGGTTTTGTCGCAAGTTATTTTGAATGTTGCAAAAGGTGCTTGTTGGATTGATGCGACTGTTGCTAAGTCTGCTTTGAATTTATTTCCGAAACCCGAGAATATTTCTAATTTTCCCCAGTCAGATATGCCTGATGCGAGAGCACAACTTACAGATAGAGAACTTGAAGTTCTTAAACATTTGGTTCAAGGCAAAAGCAATACGGAAATTGCAAAAGAACTTATTGTTAGTGTTCACACTGCCAAGGCACACGTTTGCAGTATTTTGCAAAAACTGTGTGTTGATGACCGTGTTCAGGCGGCAGTTAAAGCGATTAAAGAACATATTATTTAATTTCAAAAAAATAGTGGTATCGTGGTTTTGCGATACCTCTTTTTAATAAAAAAAACTCGAAACTTGTGTTCCGAGTAGTGATGTCTATGTGTTGGTAATTTTGGTTTTACTTTGGATTTAGTTAGTCTTCAGGAGGACAGGGCGGTCTGTGTCCGTCTTTTTTAGGACAAGGCTTGTGTGTTTTTTTGAATGTTTCAAGCGTCTTTTTTTGTTTAGATGTAAGAATTGATTCAAATTGTTTCATATCTGCTTGTCTTATTTCATCTGCTTTCTTTTTTAAGCCGTTGATTTTCTTGACTATCGGCTCGATTTTTGCATCTTTTTCTTCTCTTGTAAGATTGTTGTTTTCCTTGATTTCCCAAATTTCATTTTTCAGGTTGTGAATTTCTCTTCTGATAGGTTTCAGTTTTTGCTTTGAATTTTCACGAATTTTGTCGGCCTTAGCGATTTGTTCTTCGGTAAGGTTTAATTCGGGACCTTTCGGCGGTTTGTGTGAAAACTTCGGCGGTGTAAGTTCTTTGCCGTTTTTATCATAAACTTTTTCACCTTTTTTCGGCGGTGTGGTCAATTCTTTACCGTTTTTGTCGTAAAGTTTCGGTCTTTCTCTTGAAATATCAGGCTTTTTAAATTCAGGGTTTTGTTTTGTGTTTTCTGCAAAAACCGCTGATGAATTGAGTGCAAATGCAATCATTGTAACGATTGTCAGTGCAAATAATTTCTTCATTTTTTTCCTTTCTATATAAACTCTTGCAGTTTTGTGTATAATTCTTGTCTTGCTTTGTAAATCCTTGATTTTACTGTGCCCAAGGGGCAGTTTAATCGGCTTGCTATTTCTTGATAATCACAGCCTTCAAGTTCGTATAAAACTATTGCTTCTCTTAGTTTTGACGGCAATGAATGAATTGCCTGTGCTACTTTTTTTCTCCTTAATTTTGATTCAAAAATATCTTCGACATTGCTCTTTTGTGAAACTAAGTTCGTGCTTTCTTCTTCGGTTAACAATGTGTTTTCCCGTCTGTTGTAAGCACTTTTCAAATAATCCCTGCAAAGGTTTGCCGTTATTGTGTTTAACCATTGGCGGAATTTACCGTTTTCCTGATATTTGTCAAGATTTTTCCACGTTTTGAGATATACCTCTTGCTCAATATCTTCATTGGGTTTGCCTGTAATCTTTTTGATTATGCTTTGTATGTTATATTTGTATTTTTCTATTATATTTTTCAACAGGTTAGCCTTTAATTGTATTTGAAAAAGCCCATATCGTCTACGGGTAAGCCTTCTTGGGCTATTATTGATGTTTCTGTTTCAGAGTTTATAAAACTTTGATAACGGTGGTTTTCATTGATTTCAATTCCGGCATAAATTCCGAGAGAAGAAACAACGACAAGCGTACAGGCTATTTTGCACATAGTTTTCTTTAGGTTTGATTTCTTTTCAAGTCTTCTGTATTCATTTGCCGACTCTTTTATTAATGACGATAATTTTAACGCCTTTTCGTGCTCTTTTTGACAATTTTCACATTCGGAAAGATGCTTCAAAAAATCTTCCTCCGTCCCAAATGTGAATAATCCTTCGTATTTATTACACTTTTTATCCATGTCTTTTTCCTTATTCATCTTGTATAACGATTGAAAATAAAAAAAGTTCTTTTTTTTTGAAAAATTTTTGATGCAAAATGGCTTCTGAAATGATTGAACCTTTGATTTTCTTGTGGTTAAAGGACTTTTGACTTGTTGATTAATTTGCTTTTTTTTCCTTTTGTAACAATATTTTTACATTTTATCTTCTCTGTTTCACTTGTTATATTTGTTATACACCCTGACTTGCAGTGCTTTTAAATCCCTGTTATATTGATTTCAGCCTTTGGTTTTTAAGTTTCACATAAGTCCTTTTAGGCGTGATTACTGACAAACTTTTTGAAGGAGGAGGTTTTTTGTGTTGGCATGTTGTGGAAAGCAGTTTTATGCTGCTGAAAAAATTGTTTTGCCTAAAAAAGAAATGTTGTACAGATGCTTGGAATATGGGCATTGCCCTCACTGCGGTAACAGGGTTTCCAGATTGATTGAACAAGATACAAATTATGAGATTTTTGTTAAAGAAAGACACGGTATCAAGGCTTTGCATGCTTTTGAAAAAGCAAAAAGTCAAAGAAAACGATTTCTCGAAAAAATGGGAACAGGTTCTAAATCAAATGAAAATTATTACTTTGGCGATTTTAGAAAAACAAATCGCTTAGACGAAAATAACCAGCCCGTTTATGTTCAACTTCGCAGAAATTTTAATAACAAAGTTGAAAATCTGGGCGATGTTGTTACTTACTATTCAAAAATTTGAGGATTTTATGGCTGAAAAAAAGAAAAAATTACCTGTTACTAAAACTCAATATAAAAAATTGGTTAATGATTGCTTAGACTTGATTTCTGACTACAAACTTCTTTTTATCAGTGATTTAATCGCTCTTTTGCCGTTTTCAAAATCAACATTTTACGTCTATGGTTTGGATAAATCGGACGCCGTCAAAGAAGCAATTGAAAATAATCGCTCTATGATAAAACAAAAATTGCGTGCAAAATGGTACGAAAGTACAACTCCCACTTTGCAAATCGCTCTTTATAAAATCCTTGCTACCCCCGAGGAAAGAAAAGCAATGAGCAGTAGTTCAAAAGATGCTAAAAATGACGGCATGCTTCCTCTGGAAGTTCAAAAAGCCTACCTCGCAAGCCTTGAAAAAATGGCTGACGATGACGACGATTGATATTTGCTTTGCGTAAATATGGCTATTTACCATTATTTTGAGTATGTTTGTTTTCAAAGATATACGTCATTCCGAACTTGTTTCGGGGTCTTTTATGCACTACACAAAATCCGCTGTCTTGGATTTTGTTTCACGAAAAACGGTCGCTCATTTCGCAATCGCTCTCATTCGCTATGTTTTTCGTTACTTCGGACTGGGTTCGCTATCACTCACACGGCGTCCTACACAAAATCCGCTGTTCAGGGCGACATTAGATATTAACAGAGGTTCTTTATGCCGATTGATTGGACTAAATCAAAATACGGAAAAAAACATAGACTTTTTCTTAGTAAAAAACCGGAAAACATGAAGTTTTTTACACTTTGTGACGGTGCTGCCCGCTCGGGTAAAACTCTGTCTATTATCTACAAAATTCCTCAAATGTTCGCCTTTATCGGCAACGATTATCTTAAAGTGTTCTCGGGGTTTTCCAAAAATACCGTCAGAAACAACGTTTTGACCGAACTTTTGCCCTATCTCAGAAACTATCACGGTGCTGTTTGCAAATTTAATTCTCAAACTGGTGAACTCGATATTAAACTTTGGGGCAAAAATTATTCCTGTTTGGTTACGGGAGGCGGAAAATCTGACAGTGATGCCGCTATTCAAGGCGGTACTTGGGATTTTTGGTACGCAAATGAACTTCCGAAACATCATTACTCATTTTACAACATGGCTCTCAGCAGGCTGACTTCCGAAAACGCCCGTCTTATCGCCGATAGTAACCCGGAAAGCCCTAATCATTGGCTTTACACGGAAAAAATAAAGCCGTTTTTGGACGGTAATCCTGATGTGAAAAGTGTTTTCGATTACTTTCATTTTACTATGCAGGATAATGCTAATCTAAATGAAACCTTTATCGAAAATCAAAAAAAATTATACAAAGGAGTTTTTGAAGCACGCAAAATTAAAGGGCTTTGGGTTATTGCCGACGGGCTTGTTTATGATACTTTTTCGCAAGCAAAACATACCTGTCTGCACTCAGAAATACTCAGAAAAATTCAAAATAATGATTTTATAGATTTTTTTCTCGGTTTGGATTGGGGTTGGAATCACCCTCTGTCGTGCGGACTTTACGGTATCACAAAAAACAAAGTCTACTACAAAATCGACGAACTTTTCGGTTCAAAAATGGATGAAAATGATGTCATAAAATGGATTAATCTGAAACAAAAAGAATATGACCGCTATTTTCGTTTCGTAAACGCTGATAACGCACGCCCTGAACAAAATCATAAACTTCGTCAAGCACTCCCCAATATGATTGTCTACGAGGAAAAACCACGGCTTCAAGACAGTATCGCAACTCTCAGAAGTCTGATTAACTACGATTGTTTAGTCGTTAATTCCGAAAGGTGCCCGAATACCTTGAAAGAATTTGCCTCTTATCGCTATCCTTCTGCTGATGAGAAAAATTCTTTTGACGACGATGTGCCCGTTAAAGAAAATGATGACGCTATGGACGAAACACGCTATGCAGTTACTTTTTACGAATCACACTTTGTGAAAAGAAAAATTTTCTGATGTCAGATATGGTGAAAGAAAAGTATAACGTGTATTTAGTGTCATTCCGAATTTAGTTCGGAATCTTTACTAAACAAAACGAAGTTTTGTGTACGAATGAAATGAGTCGAGCCCCCACGGCAGTGGTCGTGTTTTTCTTTTTCTTCTCTTGGATTTGTTTCACAAAAACAACTTGTTCGCTTCACTTCGTTGTCGCTCACTATTGTTTTTGTTATCTCGGGTTCGCTCGCTTTGCTCGACTACACCCTACACAAATCCGCTGGGGTACCCATTCTTTTTCTTTTTTTTTCGACGAAAAAAGAAAAAGAATGGGTACGGAAGAAAGTGAAAATTAAAAAATATTTGTAATAGATGCTGAAACAAATTCAGCATGACGGAAAAAGGTATTAATAATAAAAAAGGATGTATTATGAATTTGAAAAATGATACCCAAAATTTTTTGCGGTTATTAACCGATACGCTCGAAAAAAAATTTAAAAATCTTTTTAAAACCGAAAAAAATGAAAAAAATTCAACAATTACTTTGCAATTTTCTGATGATAATTCCCCCTATCAGCAAGAAATAACTCAACTTCAATCTGCAATTCAAACTGCTCGTGAGTATCAGGATATTAAAAATAACATTATGCAAGGTGCATCCGATGAACAACAACAAAATGCTCAAAAACTAGTAAACACCTTTCAGGATGCTCAGCCCCTCGTTGAAGTCCTTTCCGCCGATACAAAAGAACTTGAAACGATTTTTACCTCTGCTCTCTCAAAAATGGCGGACGGTACTCAAAATTTCAGCGATATTATGAAAAATGTTTTGAACGATTTGAAAAATTATTTCATAAAATCAATCTCCGATGCAATCGTTAACGGGATAATTAATTCAACCGTCAAAGACTCCGTGTCCTCTCTGTTTTCAGGCTTCGGGGAATCTGCTTTTTCCTCAAATTCTACGAAAGGTATTTTTTCAAATATCCTTCATTCGATTTTTTCGTTTCATTCCGGCGGTCTGATACCCCAAGGAACGGGTTTTTCTCTGCCGGGGACATCAGAATACCTAACTGTCCTAAAAGGCGGAGAGAGGGTGCTTAGCCCTTCGGAAAATACGGCTTACAATAATGAATCTCAAAATAACGGAAACGTTGTGGTTAACAATTTTAACATTAAGTCGTGGGATTCAAAAGATGTTCAGCAGTATTTGCTCGACAACAAAAACCTTTTAGCCAATATTACCGCCGATAACATCAAATACAACAACGCAAATTTAAGATATATGATTGGACGAGGTTAATGAAGGGTAACGTTAATAATTTTTCGTGTCTTGTTGAAATTGACAAGACCTTTTATCAATGCGATTTTGACCACAAAAGTATAGATATTCTCCAAACGGTTACGGGAAAAGGCTTTTACTCACTTTATAACGAGTTTATTTTTAATGCTTCCCTAAACAACAAAGATGTGGTTAATATCCTTGCGGTATCTGCTTATAAGCATCACGGTGCTTTCGGTATGCAAAAAATGAAAAGTTTGCTTATTGCGCACCCTGAAATTTCACTCAATGAACTTGCAACTTTTAAGGCTCATTTTAAAAATCTTCTGCCCGACAAAAATGAGTTTCAAAAGGAGTTGAAATTCATTAATCCCAAGGCTAAACAACTTTCTGAGTCTTCTGATTTCTACAATTTTGAAGATGCTTATGCGATTGCAAAAAATTTTCTCGGCTGGTCTGATGATGATTTTTGGCTTGCAACTCCGAGAAAGTTCTGTTTTGCCCTGATTTCTCTCGCTAAATTTAACAAAGAAAGAGAAGATTTTTCTAAAAAAATACAAACCGAAAACTGCATAAATTTTTTGAACGGAATTAAAAAATTGCTCTGATTTCAACGCTTTTCAGTTTTTTTAATTTACCGATTTTATCTGCAAACTATATAAAAAGGAGTTTTTATGTCTGATGAATTTAATGAAAACACGGTAGACATCAGTTCTGCCTCGACTGATGCCGTTTCCGATAATGTTCAACCTGCGGCTGAACAACAAAAAAATGTGCAAAATGTTGAGCCTGCGGCTCAATCTATCCCCGTTAAACAAAATGATGAAATTGCCAAACTTCACAGAGAATGCGCTAAATACCGTACGGCTCTCAATTCTTCCAAAGAAGAAAAGGCTAATCTTCAAAAAATGTTTGACGATTTGCAAAACGAATTAAAATCCGTTACTCAACTCAAAAAAAATCAGGAAATTACACACAAATTGGAACTTGCAGGCTGTCTGAAACCTGATTTGGTTCTCGCTGATATACCTCAGAACTGCGAAAATTTAGAGGAATTTGTGGATTTGTACAAAAAAAATAACCCCTTCCTGTTCAAACAAACAAAAATTAAACACGGATTTGCGTTCAGAGGCGGCAAAGCGTCTAATTATACGACTTCTCAACAGATGAATAATTATATCCGCTCTGCCTTAGGTAGATAAAATTTAAAGGAGATTTTTTATGACACAAGATGCTCAATTTATTTCAAGAACCAATGCGGATGCTCTTATCCCCGTTGATGTTTCTAATGAAATTATTCAAAATATGCCGACTTCCTCGGCTGCTTTAAGATTGTTCAAACAGTTGCCGAATATGAGTGCTAAGCAACAAACACTTCCCGTTGCGGCTTCTTTGCCTAACGCTTATTTTTTGAACGGTGATACGGCACTTAAAAAAACAACAAATGCCGAATGGAGTAAATTGGTTTTGACGGCGGAAGAAATTGCCGTTATTATTCCTATTCCGGAAGCGGTTTTGGACGATGCTTCTTACGATATTTGGGGTGCTCTCAAACCGCAAATTATTGAAGCGTTTGGTATTGCCATCGACTCAGCGGTTTTCTTCGGAACAAATAAACCCGCTTCTTATCCTGCTGCTATCGTTCCTGCTGCAATTGCTGCCGGAAATTATGTTACTCTCGGTACAGGTTCTGACGTTGCGGAAGATATTATCGGTGAAAACGGTTTGATGGCTAAGGTCGAAGAATCAGGTTTCAGAGTTTCGGGCTTCTTTGCGGATTCAACATTAGAGGCAAAATTCAGAAGTTTAAGAGATAAAAACGGTCAATTGATTTATATGCCTGCATTGACCTCGGAAGTCCCGAACACTCTTGTTGGAAGACAATTGGTTTATGACGAAGCGGGCGGAGTTTTTGACCAAACAAAAGCCCTTATGATTGCGGGTGATTTTTCTAAGGCAATTTATTCAATCCGCCAAGATTTGACATACAAAGTGCTTGATCAGGCAATTATTCAAAACACTGACGGTACAATTGCTTACAACCTTGCTCAACAAGATATGGTTGCTCTCAGATGTGTTATGAGATTAGGCGTTCAGGTTGCTAATCCCGTTAACAGAAAAGGTAAGACTTCAAAATACCCGTTTGCGGTTTTGAAACCTGCTTCAACAACGACTAATACTGAAACTAACGCATCATCTTCAAATTAGTTTTTAATTGCCTTCGGGCATATTATTGTTCCCCCATCTCCGGCAAATTTTTGCCGGAGTTTTCTTAAAAAGGATTTAACAATGACTTTAACTTTATATGACAATTCTTTTGTTACCGTTGATTTTGCGGATAATTACCTCTTAAACAGGCCGAATGCCGAGTTGTGGGAATCTCTTTCCGATTTGCAAAAAGAACAGGCTCTGATTTTTGCTTCCGTAAAAGTGAATAATTTCAATTTCATCGGCAATAAAAAATCTGCTTCTCAAAAACTTGAATTTCCGAGAGATTTTTACCCTGAATTGCCTTCAGATATCCAGTTTGCGGTCTGCGAAGAAGCACTCGCCATTTCTGAAAATTCTTCTCACGCAAAAAACAAAAGGCTGGGTATTTCTTCGGTTTCAATAGGTAATTCTTCCGTTTCTTATTTCGACAAAAATAACACGGGTATTTTATTGTCCCAAGAAGCCTTTGCTTTGGTTTCAAAATGGACGGTTAAAAACTTTGATATTCGTTGATTGTGAGGGTTTGATGCTAAAACATTTACTCAATGAAAATGCCGTTGTGAAATCTGTTCAAAATGTTGACAGTTACGACGTTCCGACTATTTCCGACATGAAAAATATAAAGTGCAAGTTTGAATATGCGGTTAAAAGTGATTTTTCCGCTCAAAATTCCCTGAAAAACAAGCCTGCACGTATGTTTTGCGTCGAAGAAATAAAAATCGGCGATATTGTTTCTTTCAACTCCGAAAATTACAACGTTATTCAGGTTAACGAGTATAAAGATTTAGACGGCAAAATCGTGCTTAGAGAGGTGTTTCTCGTATGACTGTTCTTAATGATTTGAAAATTTTTTTGATAAACAATAATCTTGCTCGTGAAAATGATATTGCTTTTAATTTTGATGATTTTTTGAATGCTGAAAACAAAATCGTTCTCCTTTGCAAAGGCGGTGAGTTTTCAGATATTGCAAGGAAAACTTCCGTTTCGGTTATTGTTAAAAATTCTCTTATGCAAGAGTCTGAAAGTTTGTCTAACTCATTGTTTGAGGCTTTTTGTCCCCCTAAACAGTACGAAAAACCTCTTTGCGTTAATAACAAACTTATGCTTATTAAAGCCCTGCAACCTCCTTTTTACAAGGAAAAAGAGAAAAACGGAAGACACGTTTTCTGTTTCGATTTGAAAATTATACACAAATAACAAGAAAGAAGGATTTATGACAATTTCTAAAAAAACTGCTTTGCTCGGGGTTAATGACCTCAAAATTTTTCCCGTAACAAAAGATGATGCTTCGGCTTTCACAACAGGCTCTGCTATTGATGTTCCCGGGGTTAGACAAATCTCAGTAACTTTTGATATTGATGAAAAAGAATTAACGGGTGATGAAAAAACTCTTGCCGTTTCTTCAAAAATCAAAGGCATTTCATTTACTTCCGAATACGCTGAACTCAGTCTTGATGTTCTTGCGGCTCTAAGCGGCGGAAGTGTTACTGTTGACACTGCTTCCGACAGTTCTGAAACTGCTGCGTACTCGTTTGGAGAAGGGGATAAGCCTGCTTATTTTCAACTTCAAGCAAAAATTGACGGTACTGACAGCATAATAGGCGGTGATTGCCATATTTGTATTTACAAAGCAAAAGTTACCGCAATGCCGATTAACGGTGTGCAAGGGGACTTTGCGACTTACACATTTGAGGGAAAAGGCGTTTACACCGAGCATCAATTCAACAATACTCAATCCAAATTGATTGATATTGATTTTCATTCTTCGGCTACGCCGCTTGCTGCAAAAACTTCCGCTTAATTTCTCCGAGAGGAAGGTGTAAAAATCTTCCTCTCACACTTCACTGCTTTGTTTTCACTTAACTGAATTTTAAAGGATTTTCTATGATTACAGGATTTGAGATTGTTCAAAATAACAAAAAACTTGCTTTGGATTCTGCGACTGTTTCCAGACTTTTGAATTACGATTTGTTCAGAGATTTGTATGACGGTAATTTTAAAACCGCTTTTGCAAAAACTTATTCTAAAATTTGTGCAAAATATCCTCTGGATTCCACTACTGCTCAGGCTTTTATAGAATTGAACCTTTTCTATGCCATGACGGATTTTTACAAAAATTTTCTGACAAATCAGGGCTTGTTTATAAATTTGGACGGAAAATATCAGAAAATTTGGGACGATATTGCTGAAAATAACAATTTCTTAGCGGTTTTAAAAGAGGTTTATGTTGATGTTTCAAGGTATGGAAACGGACTTTTTAAACTTGCGTTCGGTAACTACGGGGTTGAAATAACAAGCGTTTCGCCTGCGTCTTGGTTTCCCGTTTTTAACAAAGGCAATATCAACAATTTAGAAGGTCATATTTTGATTAATACACTTTCTGAATTTGTTAACGGCAAACTTTTTAATTTTAAATTGATTGAAAAACACCGCCGTGGCTCTGTTGAATACGAATTTTGGACGTATAAAAACGGTAATTATGCTGAAAAATTAGATGTCGAAAAAGAACTTGAAATCCCCGTGTTTGACGACTTTTCGGATTTGTGGAATGATTTTTTGATTTTTCCCGTTAAAAATACCTCGGAAAGTGAAGAATACTTTGGTCAATCAGACTATGTCAGATGTAAGTCTGTCGTTGAAGAATTGATGTTAACGGTCAGCCAAAATTCAAAAGTTTTAAACCGTCATGCAAATCCAAAAATGACAGGAAGTAACGAAAACCTTGAATTTAACCCGATTACGGGTAAGTCGGAGTTTCCGAACAGAGATTTTATTCCCGTTGGACGTGATGGGGTCAAGGCAGAATATATTACCGCTGATTTGCAGGAAAATGCCGTTCATCAGCATATTGAATCACTTATGCAGTTTTTCTATATTCTTTCTAAAACTCCGCCGCAAGCCTATGGATTGGATATTTCAGCCAACCTTTCGGGTGAAAGTTTGAGAAAAATTTTCATGACCCCTTTGACAAAAATTGACGATATTAAACAGGTTTCCTTTAACCCTGCATTGAAAAACCTCGTGAAATGTGCAATGGCACTTAATCATACTCCCGTCGAAGATGTCAAAATCGACTGGGGCAGCCCTATCCCTGTTGATATGTCAGAATTGATTGATAATTCCGTTAAGAGAATTTCCTCGGGTACTTTGAGCAGAAAAACCGCTATTACTGAATTGGACAACGTTTCTGATTACGATGCTGATGTCGAACTTCAAAAAATTTCTCTCGAAAAAATTAACACCGAAAATTAATATTTGTATTTGCCACAACTCCTATCCCGTTGTATAATGTCTTTATGAAAAAATTATTAGTGTTAGTATTTTCTTTAATTTTGTCGGTAACAACTGGTGTTGCAAAAAATATTTTTGACACGCCCGTCCCTGAGGATACCGGTGAGTTCAATGCACCAATTCCCGCAGAAGATGACGAAGTTACACAATCAGGACCCAACACTAAACTGTCTTTGGCAACTCAAATGAGATATGACGCCTTCCAAAATGCGGAAGTTACGTCCTCTTTTACCGTGCCCGAAGATAAAATGAAGGTCAAAATCTTTCAACCTTCAAAGACCCAAGACTATCTTCAAAAAGTTAAAATTCCAAACGCTAAAATCATCGAATATACAAACGGCTCTTATGATATAAAGTTCAAAGATTTTGCCGATATGATTTTTTCTTATGACAAAAACGGCGATTTGATTGAGTTTTCCAAAGTTACAAATAAGGGCAAAGTTCCTTTCGTTATTTATCACTATGACAAAGAAAGCCAGTTGATAAATATTGAAATTAAACCTGAAAGGTATCGTTCTTATGTCTATGACTTGAACGGTTTGCTTGTGAAATTCCACGTCGATGATAAGGTTTATGCTCCTAACGGCAAAATGCTGCTTAGAAAAAAAGGTCTGTTTTAATTTGTAATTAATAGTCATTCCGAACTGCGGATTTTGCGTAGTGCGAAGCGAAGCGTAGACACGAAGTAACAAAATGCAAAGTGAACGGCAACGAAGTGAAGTGAGCATCTGCATTTTGTGAAGCAAAATCCAAGACGGTTTCGGAATCTATGTTTTAAGACCCTGAAATAAATTCAGGGTGACAAATAAATGTTGATAATAAAAATGCCGTCATTCCGAATTTATTTCGGAATCTATTTTTTAAGATCCTGAAACGAGTTCAGGATGACGAATAAGGTATAGTGCGCTATTGGGCAGTTCAGCATGACGACATTTTTTGGGGTTCAGGGTGATGAAATTTGTGTTCATTCTGATAATGTCGCATATTAGTTATAACACCGCTTTATGCGGTTAAATTTTGTTGAGGTTTTATATGTCTATTCCTACTTTTGATTTTGAATATCAAGATATTTATTCCGTTGCAATTGACTTCAAAACTCAAATTAACGAAAAACATTTGGGCAAAGAACAACGTTATCCCGTTTGGACTTATCCTAAAAGAACTTTTACTCTCAGATTTGACAAAAATTTTGCTAAAAGACAAGAACTTGAAAACTTTTTTATCAACGTTAACGGGAGTACAGGGCAATTTTACTTTGTCTGGGAAAAGTCAAAAGGCGGCAACGGTAAAAAATACATTTGCACTTTTGACGAAGAATCTTTTAAGCAAAGTATTGACGATTTTGGTTTTTCCGAGTTTGAATTATCGCTTATAACTGTTGACGATTCGCCTATTGAGCAGGTTGGGAAGTTCGATTTTTGGCACAGGGCGGATTCTGATTTTTCAATTTCCTACAAAACTGTTACCGATGCAATTTTTTCTGCAAGGTTTGAGAAAAAAACTTATTGGAAATCTCCGAAAAGAAAATGGACGCTGAAATTTCAGAAAACGGCTTCTGTCAGGAAGAAAATTGAGGACTTTTTTATTGCAAAAAGAGGCAAATTCAGGGCTTTTGAGTGGACTTGGGACAAGGACAAAGGCGGCGACGGGCAGACTTATAATGTCAGGTTTGACACAGACACTTTGAATTTATCAGTTTTTGATTACGGTTTTGGCGAGTTTGAACTTGATTTGATTGAGGTTTTTCCCACTCAAAATCCGCTTTCCGAACTTGAAAAAGATGAAATTATTCCGAGAAAACTTTTGAAAATAGAACTTGATGGCGGTTCGGTTTATATTTTGGATAATGAAACGCTGGAAAGTCTTGATTTCAATAGTGAAACCTATCTCGGTGCCCCTCTTTCGCATGGTGAGATAAAAAATGATGATAATTCTGCCGTGAACAAATTGGAGATTGAACTTTCAAATGTTTCTCTTGCAATAAGCGGAATTATCGGCAACAGAGGAGATGTGATTACCAATTCTTTTGCTGTTTTGACACTGGTTTTTCTAAATGTTAATACAAATGAACTCATTTCTGGTTTGCAAAAGATTTTGTATAGCGGAAGATGCAACAACCTTGCGTTGAATTTTGAAAAAGCGACCGTTGACATAGAAACCGAACTCGGCGGTTACGAAAAGACAGCCCCCGTTATTAAATACAGACCTAATTGTCAGGTCAGAAGATTTAAAGATTGCAGGTGCGGTTATTCGGGCAGTGAATCGTATTGCGACAGAACTTTTGCAAGGTGTGCACAATTGGGCAATACCCTCAATTTCAGAGGGTTTCCGAGTTGTGTTTTGGAAACGGTTATCAAGGTGTAAAGGTGTTTTTTATGGAAGAAAAATTCAAAATGCTGCTTGAACAAATAGGCAGACCTTATCAAATGTTCAATGAAGACGGGACTTATCAAGGTTGTTTTTATCCTGTTCAATTTTTGTATCCTGACAAACCGAGGTACAAAATGCGTTCAAACGATGATGATAAAAACTATTGGTACGGTTTTGCAAAAATAAAAAAACATTGCGTTGAAATAGATGTCAATGACCGCTATAAAACAGGTGATTTGATAGTTACCAGATTTAAAGACGAACTTCATGTTGCCGTTTTTTGGGAGTTTGGAAAAATTGTTCACGTGTTCAGAAACCATTCTCTCCAAATCGGCAGATTGAAAATGTTCAAGGATTACAAGGTTTTCAGGGTGAAAGATTAGAGGATTTTATGTCTATTGCTTCCGTTTTATTTTCGGTAGGTTCTTCTATTGTAAGAGGTACGATGTCTGTCTTGAAAGGCACGGTTGCACTTGCTTCCAAGTCGCTCGTTGCAAAGTTTATTTTCGGCGGAGCAATGATTGCCGCTGCTTCTTTGACGTCTAAAAGTTCGGCAGGCAAAGAGTCTTCGCCAACTTACCAACCGATAAAATATACTCAAACCAATCCTGATTTGCCTTTGCCGATTATTTACGGAACGGTCAAAACCGCAGGTAATTTGATTTGGCAAAATGCTCAGGAAAAGTTTTCTCAAAAAATAATTGCCTTCTCGGAAGGTGAAATTACCGATATTACTGACATTCGGATAAACGATATGCCTGTGTCTTCCGTGTATGGTACGCAAATAGAAAAATATCTCGGGACAGATTCTCAACTTATTGCTTCGGTTGCCCCCGGGGCTTCTCAACTTGATAAAACCGCAAATGTCGGTTCGCTCAAAAACGTTGCCTATTTGGGTTTGACGGTTTTCAACGGAGAAAAAGTTTCTTCAAGTTATAACCTGACTGCCGTTGTTGTGGGCAAAAAAATCAGAGTTTATTCTTCTCCAACTCAATATACGGTTCAGTATAGTGAAAATCCTGCTTGGGTTTTGTTCGATTTTCTCACTTCCTACAACGGTTTGGGCATTGCTTTGAATGATAATTCCGAGGTTGATGATACTTTGGTTTCGGAAATTTTTGATTTAAATTCTTTTATTGAGTCGGCGGCTTATTGCGATACGCTTGTTAACGGAAAACCGAGGTTTTCTTTTAACATGATTTTTGATGCACAGGGTACAAGCGCAAGGAGTTTGCTTGATGAAATTTATCGTTCTTGCAGAGGAGGTTTGTTTTTCAAAAACGGTTTGCTTCAATTCAAAATAGACAAAGCAGAGCCTGTTTCAAGAGTTTTTTCCGAGGAAGATATTGCTAATGAAACCTTTAAGGCAGTGCCTTCCGAGGAGTATTATGACATCGTAAAATGTGTTTATATTTCTCCCGAACACGAGTGGCAAAAAGTTGAGGCTTTTGCTGAAATTCCTGAATACAGAGAAGGTGCACCGATTGAAAACACGGTTGATGTCTATTCTTGTACAAATTTTGAACAGGCAAGCAGACTGGCTTGGTATTATTCAAATGCAAAGGTTTTACAGCCTTATTACGGCTCTTTTGAAACGGATTTTCGTGCTTACGATATAGAAGTCGGCGATGTCATTAAATTTGACAGTATTTTGATGGGCGTTAAAGGCTATAAAGTCAAAGTTACGAGTGTTACGGACGACGGTGCGGGCACGTATACAGTGTGTTGGCAAACTTATGACGAAAGATTGTATAACGACTCTCTCGGTGGATTGAAGCCGAGAGTTTTGATTTCAAAATTAAATGATTTATTTGCTTGTCCACCTGATGTTACTGGCTTTAATGTTATTCAATCGGGCAATTTGTTCAACTTTGTTTGGAACAAAATCGAAAATGTTACTTATGAAATAAGAAAAGGTATGGTTTGGGAATCTGCTGATATTGTGGCTTCTTCGTTGACGGAAAACTGCTTTTCGTGCGACATTCCGTCAGTCGGGACGTATACTTTTTTGATAAAAGCGTTTAACAAGTATAATTACTCTGAAACCCCCGCCCTTGATGTTATTTCGGTTGATTATGTGCCTGAGCAAAATATTGTTTTATCTCAAAATATTTTGAGCGAGGACGGATATTTCAGTGATACGTATCTGTATCAAGGGATTTTGAAACTTTCTCCGAGTGATAAAACTTGGAGAATTTTGGACGGTTTTTGGAATGAAGTTGAACTTGAAGATTATTCAATAAACTCGCTTTGGGGTGCAAAAACCGTTGAATACGGCTATTTTGTCAGCAAAGTTTTTGATTTGGGTAAGTCTTTTAATAATATTTCTTCTGTCGATTTTGTTGCAAGCGGTTGTTATGAAATTCTTTTCAGATATGCTGATGATGAAGAAACCCTTACGACGAGAGATTTTACACCGTTTGTGAAGGGGCAGTATTCTTACAGATATTTTCAATTGAAGATTGTGTTGAAAATAAAATTAAATGAAATTTCAAATATAAAAGATGTCGTTTTTTATGTTGATGTACCTGATAAAACGGCTTCTTTCACAATTGAAATAACCGATTCTCAAAACGGGTATGTGCTCGATTTTTCGGAAGCAGGTTTTTATTCTGTCCCCGGAATCGTTGCAACGGTTACGGATAACGTCTTTGCTTATGCTGTTACGGCAGAAAAAACTTCGTCC
>ERZ857629.2167-NODE-2167-length-19072-cov-28.956355_pt1 | contig 19072 bp, 10 predicted proteins | sample MGYA00519700_ERZ857629 | MGnify/ENA primary metagenome ERZ857629 (study PRJEB31778, sample SAMEA3449351) | human gut metagenome | biome: human gut; feature: human-associated habitat; material: faeces | place: United Kingdom | collected 2010/2012 ...
TCCCTGGCGGTATGATGGGTTCTATGATGGCAGACCTCGGCGGTATGCGTCAGACTATCAACAACATCCGCAAGAAAAAGGGTGAGGAAGAGTTGTCTATGGATGACCTTCTGATCAAGCTCTTCGACGAGGTAGAGTATGTATGGCCACGCGTGGGTTATCCTCCATTGGTAACACCATTCAGCCAGTACGTGAAGAACATCTCACTGATGAACCTCCTCACCATGGAGCAGGGCAAGGGCCGCTTCGTAATGATGGACGACTCAATGTGGGGTATGATTCTCGGTAAGAGTGGTAAGATTCCTGGAACTATCGACCCAGAACTCGTAGAGCTTGCCAAGAAGCAGGGTCGTGAGTTTACAGATGTTGATGCTCATACATTGCTTACTAATGCACTCGACGACTTCAAGAAGGAAATGGACGAGAACGGTTGGGATTACGGTCAGGACGATGAGGAGCTCTTCGAGCTCGCTATGCACCCAGAGCAGTATCGCAATTACAAGAGCGGTCAGGCTAAGAAGAACTTCCTGGCTGATCTCCAGAAGGCAAAGGATGCCAAGCTCGGCAGCACCTTGACACCAGCTCAGCTCGCAGAATTCAAGCACGCCAAGGCTGATGCTATCGTAGCACCAGTTGCAGGTCAGATTTTCTGGGAGTTCCAGGGCGAAGGCGAGTGCCAGCCAGCTGTAGAGCCATTCATCGGTAAGGAGTATAAGGAAGGTGATGCCTTCTGCTACATCCTCGCTCCATGGGGTGAGTTTGAGACAGTTCCTGCCGCTTTGGGTGGTAAGCTCGTAGAAATCAATGCTAAGCAGGGCAGCAAGATCCGCAAGGGTGATGTCATCGCTTACATTGAGCGCAACGCTGAGTAAACATTAAATTTATGAATTATCAAGCAATTATTGATAAGTATTATTCTGAGGATAATGAGCTTCGTCATATCCTCATTACACATAGTCAATCTGTAGCGCAAAAAGCGCTACAGATTGTTTCGTCTCATCCTGAATTGCATTTGGATGCCCAGTTTATCGAGGAAGCAGCGATGCTTCACGATATAGGAATCTTCATGACCGATGCTCCCGGCATCATGTGTTTTGGCTCGCAGCCATATATCTGTCATGGTAGATTGGGTGCCGAACTGTTGCGCAAGGAAGGTTATGAGCGGCATGCTCGGGTATGTGAGCGCCATACAGGTGCCGGCATCACAAAAGAGCAGATCGAGAAGCAGCAACTGCCTCTGCCTCACCAGGATTTTCTGCCAGAAACAATGGAGGAAAAGGTAATCTGCTATGCTGATAAGTTCTTCAGCAAGACTCTTCTCGACAAGGAAAAGAGTATTGAAAAGGCAGAGAAAAGTCTCGCTAAGTTTGGCGAGGAAGGAGTAAAGCGCTTCCAGGAATGGGAGCGGATGTTTGAAATAGGATAGAAGTTCAGTTGGGTGACTTCTTAACAATAATTTCTGAATGAGAAAACAATCAACTATAGCTGCACTGATGTTTGCTGCCATCTCATGCATGATGGTGGCAAACCCGGGTATGCCTTCTAAAAAGAAAGACAAGAAGGCTCAGGTGGATTCTACTGCCGTGGCTGTGGGCGACTCCGTCTTTGTCGATTCTCTCGGCAATGAAATCATCAGTACGGAGGCCGATACCACCCAGATGGACTCGCTGCAGAAGGCTATATGGAAACATAATAAGGTAGTGGATGACAGTATCCATCAGGATAGTATCAACCGTAAGAAGTCGGGTGGTATTGATGCGCCGGTCAGTTATCAGGCTGACGACTCGCTGGTCTATGATGCTCATAACAAGGTAGCGCATCTCTTTGGTAATTCGAATGTGAAGTACCAGAACATGGATCTTTCTTCTGATCGTATATCCATGGATCTCGACAAGAGCAATGTGAAGGCAATGGGTACTCCCGATTCTTCTACTAAGGAAGGTGTCAAGGGAAAGCCAATCTTCAAGATAGGAGGTGATACCTACGATACCGACACGATTAAGTTTAATTTCAAGAGCAAGAAGGCTCTTATTAATAATGTATATACAGCGCAGGAAGATGGTTTCTTGCGAGGTATGAAATCGAAGCGAGATTCTTCTGGTACGGTTTATCTGAAACATGCCACCTATACCACCTGTGATGATCCGCATCCAGATTTCTATATCTCACTCTCACGTGCCAAGATGCGACCGAATAAGGATGTGGTCTTCGGACCTGCTCATCTCGTGGTGTGCGATGTGCCGGTTCCTATAGCCATACCATACGGTTTCTTCCCGTTCTCCAAGAGCTACAGCAGCGGTTTCATCATGCCGACATACGGTGATGAGAGTGCGCGCGGATTCTATCTCAGGGATGGTGGTTATTATTTTGCCATGAGTGACAAGTGGGACTTGAAACTCCTCGGAGAAATCTATACCAAGGGATCTTGGGGACTTTCGGCGGCAAGCAACTATCGCAAGCGATATAAGTATTCCGGTTCCTTCTTCTTCAGTTACCAGGATACGAAGAATGGAGACAAGGGAATGCCTGATTTCACAGAGCAGGAGAGCTTCAAGTTGCAGTGGAGTCATAGACAAGACTCAAAGGCTAATCCGTTCAGTTCGTTGTCGGCAAGTGTCAACTTTGCCACATCCAGCTATGAGCGGAATAATCTGAGTTCACTCTATAATCCTCAGACGATGACGCAGAGTACTCGAACCTCTTCCGTCAACTGGAGTACAACATTCTCCAGCATCGGTATGTCGCTCAGTTCTACTGCCAATCTTTCGCAGAACATGCGTGACTCTTCGATAGCGATGACCTTGCCAGACCTCAACATCTCTATCTCCCGATTCTATCCGTTCAGAAGAAAGAAGATGGTGGGTGATGAAAGGTGGTACGAGAAAATCGCCATGAGCTATACCGGTCATATCTCCAACAGTATCAATACCAAGGAGGATAAGCTGATGCACAGTTCGCTTATCAAGGACTGGCGCAACGGATGGCAACATCAGATACCAGTGAGTGCATCGTTCACTCTCTTCAAATATCTCAATGTGAGTCCTTCGTTCAACTTCACCGACCGTATGTATACCAATAAGGTGGAGAAATCATGGGATAGCGAAAAGCAGGTTGAGAAGAGTGATACCATATATGGCTTCAACAATGTTTATAACTGGAACATGAGTGTAGGTCTCTCTACCAAGCTGTATGGATTCTGGATTCCTAACCGTAAGCTCTTCGGTAACAGAATAGACAGGATTCGCCACGTGCTCACTCCGACAGTCAATTTCAGCTATGCACCAGACTTCGGTGCTAGCCGATATGGATTCTGGGATACTTATCAGAAGACCGATGCTGACGGTAACGTATCGCTCGTCAGTTATTCACCATACCAGAATGCACTTTACGGTGTTCCGGGTAAGGGCAAGAGTGGTAACATTTCCTTCACTCTGGGTAATAACCTGGAGATGAAATGGAGAGATAAGAACGACAGTCTCAAGAAGGTGAGTCTCATTGATGCGTTCGACATCAATATGAGTTACAACACCGCAGCCAAGGTTCGCCCTTGGAGCGATATGAATATCAACCTCCGTCTCAAGTGGTGGAAGAACTACACATTCAATATGAATGCTGTCTTTGCTACATACGCATATGAACTGGATGATCAGGGTAATGTGTTTGTTGGCAACCACACAGAGTGGGGCAAGGGTCGATTCGGACGATTCCAGGGAATGTCTCAGAACTTCTCATTCACGCTGAATCCGGAAAAGTTGAAGAAACTCTTCGGTGGTGGCGATGATGATGATGATAAGGACAAGAATAGGAAGAGCGATGATGACGATGAAGGTATGGATACCGACATCGAGAGTAACGTGGATGATAATATCGAGAAAGGTAAGACGGCTGCCAAGAAGAGTGGCGGCGGTAAAGCAAAGACCGACAGTGACGGTTATATGGCATTCAAGATGCCTTGGTCTTTGACCTTCGGATATGGTGTTACCATGCGTGAGGATACTCGACGAGAGAAATTCAACGAGAAGACCATGCGCTATCCTTACAAGTTTACACAGACTCTTAACATGAGTGGTAATGTTCGCTTGAGTGATGGATGGAACATCAGTTTCTCTTCTGGTTACGACTTCGAGAATTCCAAGATTAGTATGACTACTGCCAGTCTGGCTCGAGATCTCCACTGTTTCAACATGAGTTGTTCAGTAGTGCTTGCGCCATATACCAGTTATAACTTCACCTTCCGATGCAATGCTGCTACATTGACGGATGCGCTGAAGTATGATAAGCGTAGTGGCTATTCTAATGCAGTAAAGTGGTATTAATCTGAAAATAGAAATCAAATAAAAATCAAACGAGGATAACAGGTATTTGAAAAAAATGCCGGTTATTCTCGTTTTTTTTATGATATGTCTTTGTTAGTTCAGATATTAATCGTAAATTTGTACCGGATATGGAAAATCATATTTTGGATAATTCCCAAAAAAGCAATTGAAAATAATAATTGAAAATTTAAATTTATATACATCATGAACAAGAAAACCGTAACAATCTTTACCTTGGCTATGCTGGGAGCTCTTCAGTCTTCAGCACAGAAGAAGACTCCATTGGCTTACTGGTTTGACACGCCTGTCACCTTGAAGGGACAGCAAATCTGGTATGGTGGTCATCCCGAGAAATGGACAAACAAGAAACCTATCTCTGCTGGTGATACCGCCCGCAATCCCGATCCTGATTGGGAGTCAAAGTCATTGCCTATTGGTAATGGTAGTATCGGAGCCAATATCCTGGGTTCCGTGGAGGCTGAGCGCATCACGCTGAATGAGAAGACGCTCTGGCGTGGCGGTCCGAACACCAAGAAGGGCGCTGCCTATTATTGGAATGTGAACAAGAATTCTGCCCATGTGATGCAGGAAATCAGAGATGCCTTCGCTGCCAACGATTGGGAAAAGGCATCCCAACTCACCCGCAAGAACTTCAACAGTCCTGTGCCATACGAGTCTTATGCAGAAGATCCATTCCGTTTCGGTAGCTTTACCACGATGGGTGAGGCGTATATCGAGACTGGATTGAGCACTGTGGGTATGTCCAAATATCGCCGTGCCTTGTCGCTCGATTCGGCATTGGCTACCGTTTCTTTCGTCAAGGATGGTGTAAACTATGAGCGTGAGTATTTCATCTCTTATCCAGCCAATGTGATGGCCATCCGCTACAAGGCTTCCCGTCCAGGCAAGCAGAATCTCGTATTCTCTTATGCGCCTAACCCTGTATCTACAGGCAAGATGGTGGCTGATGGCAAGAATGGACTGCTTTGGGATGCACGTCTCGATAACAACGATATGCAGTATGCTGTCCGCATCCGTGCCATCAATAAGGGTGGTAGTTTGTCTAATGAAGGAGGAAAGTTGACCGTGAAGGATGCCGACGAGGTGGTATTCCTCATTTCTGCCGATACCGATTACAAGGCAAACAATAATCCGGATTACAATGATCCTAAAACCTATGTGGGCGTGGATCCGCTGGCTACTACTCTGGACTGGGTGAGCAAGGCAGAAGGCAAGGGCTATGCGCAGTTGCTGGAGGAGCATTACAAGGATTACAGCCGCCTGTTCAATCGTGTAAGCCTGAATCTGAATGATGTGGATAACGCCAACGATATGCCAATCGATGAGCGATTGGCTAACTACCGCAAGGGGGCAAAGGATTTCTATCTGGAGCAGCTCTACTATCAGTTTGGCCGCTATCTGCTCATCGCCTCTTCGCGTCCAGGCAACATGCCTGCCAACCTGCAGGGTGTATGGCATAACAACGTGGATGGTCCTTGGCGTGTAGACTATCATAACAACATCAATCTGCAGATGAACTACTGGCCAGCCTGCACCACCAACCTGAGTGAGTGTGAGCTTCCGCTCTTCGACTTCATCCAGACACAGGTGAAGCCGGGTGAGAAGACTGCCAAGTCATATTACGGTACCCGTGGCTGGACTACATCTGTATCCAGCAACATCTTCGGTTTCACCTCTCCGCTGTCAAGCGAGGATATGTCGTGGAACTTCTCTCCATTCGCCGGTCCATGGTTGGCTACCCATCTCTGGGATTATTATGACTATACTCGCGATAAGAAGTTCCTGAGCGAGACAGCATACGATATCATCAAGGGAAGTGCCAACTTCGCAACAGATTATCTGTGGCATCGCAAGGATGGTGTTTATACAGCAGCTCCTTCCACATCTCCAGAGCATGGACCGATAGACGAGGGTGCAACCTTCGCTCATGCCGTGATTCGTGAGATTCTGCTCGATGCGGTAGAGGCTAGCAAGATTCTGGGCAGGGATGCCAAGGACCGCAAGCTGTGGGAAGATGCTCTGAAACACATTGCTCCTTACCAGATAGGACGCTACGGACAGTTGATGGAATGGTCGAAGGATATTGATGATCCTAAGGATGAGCATCGCCATGTGAACCATCTCTTCGGTCTGCATCCTGGCCGTACCATTTCACCTATCACTACTCCTGTGCTGGCGAAGGCTTCTAAGGTGGTATTGGAGCATCGTGGTGATGGTGCTACCGGATGGTCTATGGGGTGGAAGTTGAACCAGTGGGCTCGTCTGCACGATGGCAACCATGCTTACAAGCTTTATGGCAACCTGTTGAAGAATGGTACATTGGATAACCTCTGGGATACGCATGCTCCATTCCAGATAGACGGTAACTTTGGCGGTACAGCGGGTATCACCGAAATGTTGATGCAGAGCCATATGGGCTTTATCCATCTCCTGCCAGCCCTGCCTGATGCATGGCAGAAGGGTTCCATCAAGGGACTCCGTGCCAAGGGTAATTTCACGGTAGATATCTATTGGGACAACGGCCGCCTTACCAAGGCTGTTATCCTCTCCGGTTCCGGTGAACCTTGCCTGGTAAGATATGGAGATAAGGTGAAGAAGATGAAGACCCAGAAGGGCAAGACCTATGAGGTTAAGTTTTAATCAATAAAAAAGTGGTTGAAAAAACGGAAAGCACATCCGTTTTTTCAACCACTTTTTTATTGATTATTCCTTGAGATGCTTCAATCTTCTCTTAGCCTCTGGATGTCCTGGATAGAGGGTGAGAGCCTTTTGATAATTGGTGATGGCCGCTTCTTTCATTTCGGCTCTCTCACATTCCTTACCCATGATGACATATTCCGTGGCAAGGCGCTTGAGGAATTTCTCCTGTTTCTTTTTCTCTTCATCTTTCTGCCTGATTACTTTCCTCAGACGCTCGTTCTCGGCTTGCAGTTCATTCACCTTGTTGAGCTTCTTGCGGATGAAACGTTTGGCAAGAGGGTGCTCGATGTCGTAACGGCTATGGATGGCTAGGAAGAAGTTATCCAGAGCTGCTTGCATGTCTCCCTTGTCGTATGCCTTGACAGCATCATGATATTGTTTGTCTGCCTTACTCTGTGTAAGAGCCGTATGGATGGTGCTCTGGTCGTTGTAATGACGGGCAAACTGCTTGACTTCGTTGCGGACGAATATCTCGCTTTGGCGAATAGGTTCCTGCAGGCTGATTCCTTCCAGACTGGTGCAACGTGATAAGGCTACGTAGGTCTGACCGCCAGCGAAAACACCGCCGGTAAAATCTATCTTTACCTGATTGAAGGTCAGTCCCTGACTCTTATGAACAGTAATCGCCCAGGCAAGTCGGATAGGGTATTGCTCATATCTTCCAATCTCCTCTTCCTCAATCTTCTTTTCCACCTCATTGAAATGGTATCGCATGTTGCTCCAGGCAGCAGGTTCAACCATCACATCTTTTCCCTCTTCTGTGCGTACATAAATTTTGGCATTCTCGTCTTCGTCAAAGCCGATGATGGTGCCCAGCGTACCGTTTACCCATTGGTGCTCGATGTCGTTCTTGATAAAGATAATCTGAGCACCCGTTTTCAGGTAAAGCTCGATAGGGGTTGGCAGACTGCTTTCTGGGAATTCTCCTTGTATACGTCCCCGGAAGAGGCAAGGTTCGCCAGGCAAAAGCTTGAGCTGACTGTCATTGATGTAATCTACCGTATCGCGACGGGTGGACAGGGTGATGGCAAGCTTGGAGTCGCCTTCATCCAATTGGGCGCCAACACGCTGGTTTAGCAACTGCAGGTCCTGCATTCTTGCCTGACTGGTCCGGATGTTGTCGAGGATGCCGATAAAGACAGGGTCGCTTTGGCGGTATACTTTCTTGAGTTCGATGCTGACCAGTTGGAACTGTTGGAAGATTTTGGCATCAAAGAAGAAGCTGCTGCGATAGAAAGGATTGAGCAGTTTGCGGTCATCTTCTCTGACAACGGGTTCCAGCTGATAGATGTCGCCCACCAGCAGAAGCTGTTTGCCACCGAACGGTTCTCTCATGTTCCGGCAATATACTCGCAATACCTTGTCGATGAAATCGATGATGTCGGCACGTACCATACTGATCTCATCTATGATGATGAGCTCTACTTCACGGATAATCTTGATTTTCTCAGAATTATACTTCAGTGTGTTTCGGATATTGCGCACCGAATACATACTGTCGTTGGGCAGCAATGGGTGGAAAGGTAACTTGAAGAAACTGTGCAAGGTGCTTCCACCGGCATTGATGGCTGCGATGCCAGTAGGTGCCAGGACGATATGTTTTTTCTTGGTATTGGCAGCGATATAACGTAGAAAAGTAGATTTACCCGTCCCCGCCTTTCCAGTAAGGAAAAGCGAACGACGGGTAAACTGTATGATTTGGAGTGCATTCTGCAACTCCGCATTGTCGAGATCAATCATATTATTCTATTAGAGGTCATCGAAGTTGATTGGCTGTTCTGTTGGCTTAGCCTTCTTCTTCTCTTTCTTTTCTTCTGTAGCAGCAGGAGTGGTAGTTGGGGTGGTTGTTGTAGCCTCTCCATTCGTCTTCACTGTCGGAATTTCCTTCTTAATAGGGTTTCCGTTTTCATCAAGGAGAATTTCTTCTGTGAAGGCAGTACTGTCCACCTGTGTTGTATCTACCTTTGGCTTTGGTGCATAGCTGGCACAGATATACATGTCTCTTGTGATGTCATCGTCCTTTGGCTTATCGAACTTGGCATGATATTTCTTGAATGCAGGATCAGCGAAGAGCGTCTGCAGGAAGTAACCGCAGATAGGCAATGCTGTTCTGGCACCCTGTCCCAAGGCTCCTGTTCGGAAGTGGAGGCATCGGTATTCTCCTCCAACCCAGGCACCAACTACCAGTTTAGGACTTACACACATGAACCATGCGTCAGAGTGATTATTGGTAGTACCGGTCTTACCGCCAAATTCTGTGTCACGGTAATTACCTACATAGCCCCAGAGACTCTGTGAGGTACCACCCGGTTCTCTCATACCGCCCTGCAGTAGCTGTTGCATCAGGAAGGCACTCTTGTACGGAATAACCTGTTCCTCTGTACTTGGTCCTTCATAAACCACCTTGCCGTCATGGTCAACAATCTTGGTCACCAATACAGGGTCGTGATGCTTACCGTTGTTAGAGATGGTGCTGTATGCGCAAGCCATCTCCAGCAGGTTGACATCGCTGGAACCCAAGGCGAGTGATGGAGTATCATCGAGCGGACTGTCGATACCCATCTTCTTGGCGGTTTCGATGATGCGCTTGATGCCCATTTCCTGACCCAGTCTTACGGCAATGGAGTTGATACTCTTGGCAAATGCATTCTTCAGTGGGATGCTGTCGCCAGAGAATGAACCGTTGGCATTGCCAGGAGTCCAGGTTGTCATCTCGTGCTTCTTCTTATCGTATACCTGCATAGAGATATATTCATCGCGGCGCTTGTCGCAAGGAGTCAATCCCTGGTTCATGGCTTCGGTATAAACGAAGAGTTTGAAGGTAGAACCAGGCTGTCGCTCGGCTGTTACCTTGTCATACTTCCAGTGGTCGAAGTCGATGTCGCCCACCCATGCCTTCACGGCTCCTGTCTGTGGCTCCATGGCTACAAAAGCGCTGTGCATGAAGGTAGTCATATACTTGATACTATCTTCAGAAGTCATGTTGATAGTGATGCTTCCCTTGTCGTAATCGAACACTTTGACAGGGTGAACCCACTCCTTATAATAATAGGTGACAGAATCTGGGTTGTTTGGGAATTTGGCCAGCAGATTCTTATAGAAAGGCTGCTTTTCTGCGATGTCCTGGATGAAGTTTGGTATCACCTTGTGGTTCTCGTCCTGCCATGGTTCTTCGCCCAGCCATTTTCCTTTACCTGCCTGAGTACGGCGGATACTCCAGTGATTGTTGAAGTTCTGCTGTACCTGCTTCATCTGTTTGCGGGCAGCATCCTCGGCATACTTCTGCATGCGAGTATCGATGGTTGTATAAATCTTCAGACCGCTGGAATAGAGATCGTAACCTTCTTCCTGACACCAGTCTTTCAGGTAATTGGCTACGGCTTCGCGGAAGTACTTAGCTTGTCCGTCATAGTTCTCCTCTACCTTGAAGTCGAGTTTGATAGGAAGCTCTTTCAGCTCTTCATACTCGGTACGAGACAGATCGCCATGAGTCAACATGTTATATAATACGGTGTTTCTGCGAACCAGACTGTTCTCAGGATTGGTGCGCGGATTATAATAGGTAGTAGCCTTGAGCATACCTACCAGAATGGCAGCCTGATCAGTAGTCAGGTCTTTTGGATTCGTATTGAAGTAGGTCTTGGCTGCAGTCTTGATACCGTATGAATTATTTCCGAAATCTACCGTGTTGGCATACATGGTGATGATTTCCTTCTTGGAGAAAGCTGTCTCCAGCTTTACGGCAATAATCCACTCCTTGCTCTTGATGATGAGCAGTCGGAGCAAAGGCACCTTGCCCAGCAAACCGGTAGAATACTGCGAGCGTACGCGGAACATGTTCTTAGCCAACTGCTGTGTGATGGTAGACGCACCACGGGCATCATGATGCAGGAGGGCGTCTTTGGCAGCACCGAATACACCGATAGGGTCGATACCGATGTGCTTGTAGAAGCGCTCATCTTCCGTATCAATCAAAGCCTTGAAGAAGGCTGGATTCACCTCTTCATATTTTACAGGTGTACGGTTCTCGTTGAAGTATTTGCCAATCAGCTTGCCATCGGCACTATATATCTCTGATGCCTCTGAAGTCTGTGGATTCAGAATGCCGGAGAAATAGCCTGGTGACTTACCGAAAAGCCACAAGAAGTTGATGTCTACTGCGCCCAGATAAATAATGAAGGCGACGATACAACTGACGAATGCGACAATGGTCTTGGTATACCAAGCCCTACCCTGATACAAACTTTTGTACCAAGGCCAGAAAGCACATAGCTTATGCCATATCCAGGCAAAGACTGTTTTGATTTTATTCATATTAACTTATCTGTTTTTATCGGTGCAAAGATACAACTTTTATTCGAAATATCATCATTCATTCAGTTTTTTATTTGTTTTGGATATCCATTAGGGGGTATAAAATGTTTCAGGAAGTTTATCAAATGTTACATTCGGGTACAAATAAACGTTTTTTTACATTTTGAACGGAAAAAAAACTCAGAATTTGCTTGCGGAAATCAAAAATAATTGTACCTTTGCCCTCAGCAAAAAACAAGCATATATACAAAAACTTAAATAAAAACATAATAATTATGGTAAGCAACAACATTCCACAAGTAAAGCTCGGTATTATTGCCGTTAGCCGTGACTGTTTTCCAATCGCGCTTTCTACTCAGCGCCGTGAGAACATCGTAAAAGAGTACAAGGGTGAGATTTTCAACTGTCAGACTACAGTTGAGAACGAGAAAGATATGCTCAAGGCTTTGGGCGAAGTTCAGGAGCAGGGCTGCAACGCCTTGGTTGTATTCCTCGGTAACTTCGGTCCTGAGACTCCTGAGACTTTGATTGCAAAGAACTTCGACGGTCCTGTTATGTTCGTAGCTGCTGCTGAAGGTGATGGCGACATGATCAATGGTCGTGGTGATGCATACTGCGGTATGCTCAACTGCTCTTACAACCTCGGTATGCGTCATTTGAAGGGTTACATCCCTGAGTACCCTGTTGGTACAGCAGAGGAAGTAGCTAAGATGATTGCAGACTTCGTACCAGTAGCTCGCGTCATCCTCGGTTTGAAGGGTTTGAAGATTATCACATTCGGTCCACGTCCTCAGGACTTCTTCGCTTGTAACGCTCCTATCAAGGGCTTGTACGAACTTGGCGTAGAGATAGAGGAGAATTCTGAGCTCGACCTCCTCGTAGCTTACAAGGAGCACGAGAACGACCCACGTATCGACGAGGTTTGCGCTGATATGGCTAAGGAGATGGGCGAAGGATGCTACTATCCTGATCTCAGCCGCAGAATGGCACAGTTTGAGTTGACATTGCTCGATTGGGCTGAGGCTCACAAGGGTTCTCGTCAGTATGTAGCATTTGCAGACAAGTGCTGGCCTGCATTCCCAAGCCAGTTCGGTTTCGAGCCTTGCTATGTTAACAGCCGTCTCGTTAGCCGCGGTATTCCTGTAGCTTGCGAGGTAGATATCTATGGTGCTTTGTCTGAGTACATCGGTATGTGTGCTTCTGACGATACTGTAACATTGCTCGACATCAACAACTCTGTTCCTCAGTATATCTATGATGAGGACATCAAGGGTAAGTACGATTACAAGTTGACTGATACCTTCATGGGCTTCCACTGCGGTAACACTCCACAGTGCAAGATGTGCTCTAGCCGTAAGATCAAGTATCAGTTGATTCAGAACCGTTTGTTGGAGAATGGTGGTACACCAGACTTCACCCGTGGTACTTTGGAGGGCGATATCGCTGCTTCTGACATCACATTCTATCGTCTGCAGTGCGATTCTGAGGGCAACCTCCGTTCTTACATCGCAGAGGGTGAGGTTCTCGATGTTCCTACACGTTCATTCGGTGGTATCGGTATCTTCGCTATCAACGAGATGGGTCGCTTCTATCGCCACGTCTTGGTTCAGAAGGGCTATCCACACCACGGTGCCGTAGCATTCTCTCATGTAGGCAAGACCTTGTTCGAGGTATTCAAGTATCTTGGCATCAAGGATATCGCTTACAACCAGCCAGCTAGCTTGCCTTACCCAACCGAGAATCCTTGGAAGTAAGAATTAAGTGAAGAGTGAAGAGGGAAGAGTGAAGAATTCATTTGCTCTTCATTCTGAACTAAGTTCATAGAATAAAGGCGATTGCTTATCCCTTGCGTGGGGAAAAGCAATCGCCTTTTTGTTTATTAAAAAATATGAATTTTCATCTTGATTCTTGGTTATCTCCGAAATATGTGCTAAGTTTGCACCATGAATGAACCAAGATTTATAGAAATAGAAGATTTGAAGCCTGATTATCTGGAAGCTATTAACAGACTGATTTCGCAGCTGAGTACCAGTTCGCATACCCTTACTGAGGCAGAATTGAACAGTCTTATCGCCTCACCTCAAAGCCATCTCTATGCTTTGGAATATGATGAGAAAATCATCGGAATGGTAACCCTATGTATCTATCAATGTCCTACAGGAAGGAAGGCATGGATAGAAGATGTGGTGGTTGATCAGAACTATCGGGGCAAGGGATATGGCAAAGTGATGATAGAAAAGGTGATAGAGCTATGCAGAAACAAGGGAAATGTGACGCTGATGCTCACTTCGCGCCCTTCCCGCATTGTTGCCAACCAGCTCTATCAGAGCCTGGGCTTTGAAAAACGGGAAACCAATGTCTATAAAATGAAATTATGAAATACCATATAGCGAGGAGGGTATAAATAAGGCACGGATTACACGGATTTATGGCGCTAATGCAATTGAAGCGATTTATCTTCTTATAAAGAATCCATGTAATCCGTGCCTAAAACTGCAAAGAGCCACTCTTTTTGTTTCTAAGAACTCTGCCACTAAAAGAAACGGCATTTTTGAACATATTGTGATATTTTGTGAATAGTGATTATTTGCAGAAAATCAGTACCTTTGCACCAGAATTCAATTGTATTGTATATCTAAGAAACATATTAAAAATGAACAAGAAAAAAATATTGTGTTTTTGTCTGGCTCTCGGGGCTTTTTCTGCAATGATGGCGCAGGAAACTCTGTCGCTGAGCCAGTGCCTGCAGATGGCGGTGGAGAATAACCTGTCGCTGCAGAAAAGCAGGAACGAGATTGCAAAGGGAAAGTATTCCATCAGCGAGAACCAGGCGAAGCTGCTGCCGCAGATCAATGCCGTGGCACAGTTGAACGACAACTTTACGCCTCCCGTTTCCGTGACTGACGGTTCTGCTTACGGTAAGCCTTACAATGTTACCAAGACCCTGCAATATAATGCTTCGGCTGGCTTGCAGCTCCAGATGCCGCTCTACAACCAGATGGTGAATACCGCCATCGATATTGCCAAGATTGCTGATCATCTCAATCAGCTCTCTTACGAGAAGGCACGTGAAGACCTCATCGTGCAGACCGCCAAGATGTATTACATGGCGCAGAATACTGCTGAGCAGATTCGTCTGGTGAACGACAACATCAAGCGTCTGGAAGAACTCTACGGTATCACCAAGGCTTTCTATGATAATCAGATGAGTCTTGAGGTAGACGTGAAGCGAGTGAAACTCAACATCGAGAATCTCACCGTACAGCGTGATAATGCCATCGCCATGCTCGACCAGCAATATACCATGCTCAAGTATGTGATAGATTATCCTGCGGAAAAGCAAATCAAGGTAACGGAAGTGAATCCGGGAGAGATTGAGACGGTGAATGCCAACGGATTGAACACCAATCTCTACGAACTCCAGCTCCTGGAGAAGAGAAAGGAACTTGCACAGAAGCAGACCAAGTTAGCCAAGGATGGCTATCTGCCATCGGTGAGTCTTACCGGTAGCCTGATGTACTCAGCCTTCACCGATAAGATAGAGCATTGGATTCATTCGGGCGAATCAAACCACTGGTATGGTTCCAACGGCATCGGTATTCAGCTGAGAGTGCCTGTCTTTGATGGTTTCGAGAAGCGTTCCAAGATAAGACGTGCCAAAGTGGAGGAGGAGAATGCCCGCATCGGATATGAGGATGCACTCAAGGGCATGCAGGCAAACTATATGAACGCCGTGAGCGAGGTGAACAACAGTCAGCGCAACTACAAGAAGCAGTTTGACAACTATACCCTGGCGCAGGATGTATATAGCGTAACTGCCGACCAGTATAAAGAAGGTGTAGGAACGATGACCGCCGTTCTCCAGGATGAGATGCGTATGAGCGAAGCCATGAACAATTATCTCACCGCCTATTATAAATATAAGGTGGCGAATCTCTCGCTCTTGAAACTCACCGGACAGTTGGATCAGGTAAAATAGCAAAGGAATCATTAAGTAATAATCAATCAGAATATAACAATGGAACAGAACGAAAATAACAAGATAGAAACCGCTCGTGAGGATAATGCAGCAACCACTCTGGCTTCTCACGAAGATAATGCCGCAACTCAGACTTCTCATGAGGAAATGCAGAAAAAATTGAAGAAGCAGCGCATCCGCCAGATCATCGCCAGCCTCATCGGCGTAGCCATCCTCGCCTTCGGACTCTGGAAGATTGTCTGCCTCTTCCTGGATTATAATGCCAACGAGACCAGCAATGATGCGCAGATAGAGCAGTATATTTCTCCTGTCAACCTCCGTGCATCGGGCTATATTGCCAAGGTTTGCTTCAAGGAACACGAGGAGGTTCACAAAGGTGATACCCTTCTTATCCTTGACGACCGTGAGTATCGCATCCGCCTGATGGAGGCTGAGGCGGCTCTGAAGGATGCCAAGGCTGGAGCCAACGTCATTGATGCTACCCAGCAGACCACCCAGACTTCGGCTACCGTCTATTCTGCATCCATCGATGAGATTGAGGTGCGCCTTGCCAAACTTGCCAAGGACTGCGAGCGCTATCGTAACCTGGTAGAGAAGAAGGCTGCTACACCAATCCAGCTGGAGCAGCTCGAAGTGGAATATGCGGCTACCAAGAAGAAACTGGAGTCGGTAAAGCGACAGCAGGCTGCTGCCTATAAGGGTGTGAACGAGGTGGTTACCCGCAAGCAGAATGTGGCTGCTGCCATCGAGCGTGCTGAGGCTGCGGTGGAGATGGCGAAGCTGAACCTCTCTTATTGTGTGGTTGTAGCGCCATGCGATGGTAAGTTGGGTCGCCGCTCTATCGAAGAGGGACAGATGGTGAACGCTGGAACTACCATCACCTATATCCTGCCTAATGCCCAGAAGTGGGTTATTGCAAATTATAAGGAAACTCAGGTAGAGAATCTCTATGTGGGTCAGAAGGTACGCATGACGGTAGATGCCATCAGCAACAAGGAGTTTGAGGGCACCGTTACCGCTATCTCCGGTGCAACCGGTTCCAAGTATTCTCTTGTTCCTACCGATAACTCAGCCGGTAACTTTGTGAAGATTCAGCAGCGTGTGCCTGTAAGAATCGACTTCACTAACCTCAGCAAGGAAGACAATGCCCGCCTGGCAGCAGGTATGATGGTGATTGTGAAGGCGGAGAGAAAATCAAAGTAATGGAATATGGAAGAAGAATATAAGAATTATCCGTTCTATAGCTGGGTGCCGAAACCGCTGGGTATCATCTTCATGATCATCCTCTTCGTGCCGATGATTACGATGAGTGGTGTCTATTCCGCCAACAGCGGAGAGATGATGAGCGGATTGGGCATCCAGTCGGAATACATCGCCTTTGCGGGCTTCTGCACGTCGATAGGAATGGCGGCTTTCTCGCCATTCTTCTACGAACTGGTGTGCATCCGAAGAGAGAAGATGATGTGTATCGTGGGATTCTCCATACTCTTTTTGCTCAGTTTCGTCTGCGCCCAGACCGATTCGCTGTTCATCCTCGGCTTGTGTAGCTTGCTGATGGGCTTTGTCCGACAGACGCTTCTGATGGCGCATCTCTTTGTACTCATCCGATATGGTTTCGGCATTGAGGCAACGAAGAATATCACGCCGGGTTGCGAGCCTACCACCGAGGAGGCTTGGGATGCAGTGGATTCAGAAAAAATGGTTTCCCAGCCGGTTATCTATCTTTTCTTCATGATTATCGGACAGTTGGGTACCTGGCTTACGGCTTGGCTTGCCTATGCCTACGAGTGGCAGTATGTGTATCATTTCATGATGGCATTCATGCTGGCGGGCATCATCATCGTGTTCTTCACCATGCCTTATCATAAGTATCCGATGCCGAAGTTCCCGATTACGATGTCGAAGTTTGGCAATGTCACGGTGTTCAGCATCATGCTCTGCTCGTTTGCCTATGTAATGGTGTTCGGCAAGACGCTAGACTGGTTTGATGATCCTACCATCCGTATCTCTACGGTGGTCTGTCTCATCTTCACCGCCCTGTTCATCTATCTGGAGAAAACCCGCCGTTCACCTTATTTTATCATGGAGGTGTTCCAGCTCAGGGTTATCAATTACGGCATCATGCTGTTCTTCCTCCTGATGGTCTGCAACTCCAGCGCCATGTTTGTCAATGTGTTTACCAATGTAGGTATGAAGATAGACAACTGGCAGAATGCCACTCTGGGCAACTGGGTGATGGTGGGATATACCGTGGGCTTGATCTTCGCGGTCATCGCCAGAGCCAAGAATGTTCACCTGAAGTGGATGTACTGTCTGGGCTTCCTCTTTATCGGAGGCTACGCCCTCTTTATGTATTTCGAGGTGCAGAACGACGGCATGTATGAGCGCATGAAATGGCCAATTATCATCCGTTCTACGGGAATGATGCTGCTCTATTCGCTCATCTCTACGATAGCCAATCAGCGCATGCCTTACCGCTTCATGTCCACCTGGGTCTGCATCATGCTCACCGTTCGTATGGTCATAGCTCCTTGCATCGGTTCGGCGCTCTACACCAATGTGCTTCAGCATCGCCAGCAGTATTACGTTACCCGCTTTGCACAGGATTACGACCGTACCAGCATAGAGACGGCAAAAGCCTATGACCAGACGGTGATGGGCATGCAGTATCAGGGTAAGAGTGTAACTGAGGCGCAGAATATGGCTGCCATGAGTGTGAAGGGCAAGGTGCAGGTGCAAGCCACCCTGGTATCCATCAAGGAGATGGCAGGCTGGACCTTCTATGGCTGTCTGGTATGTGCCGGCTTGATGCTCGTAATACCTTGGCGCAAGCGCAACATCAAGGAATTGACCCGCGAGTATCTGTTGAAGAATGTAGATGTGAAATCCCTGGGAAGAAGGTAGGGATGAGGATGCAGGTTCTGCCGGTAGCGGCAGGATTCTGCTAAAATATCATAAATAATCAAGATTATCATTCGGGGGGATTGATATTTTTGTTATCTTCGCATTTCAAGCAATTAGAAAAAATGGAGATAACAGATAATATCATCATATATGAGGCTCAGGAAATTCCTCATTTTCTCATGCAGCCTTTCTATTCTGATTATGTCGGAATAGTCATTTGTCATCAAGGGATGTTCCGTTTCTGTGTAGACGGAGCATCCTTTGTTGCGTCTATGGGGGAGTCGGTTTTTCTCTCTCCCGGCACTCTGTTGCAGGTTCAGGAAACCTCTCCTGATTTCCGGTTTACCTTGCTTTTCTACCGTGTAGAGCAGATTCGCCACATGCTGGGCAATACCGTTGTCAGCATGCGCCTTTATTCTACGCTCTATCCTTCGGCTTGTACTGTGGCGCATACGGGTTATGAGGAGATGCTGTCGTCTTATGCCCAGATGCTTCTCAAGTTGGAGCAGAAGGAGGAGCCGGATACCTACAGCCAGCATGAGCAGAAGCTGCTTCTCATGGCGGTAACCTATCGCCTTTGCAGCATCTTCTCTTCTACGTTCAAGACGGCGGGTAAGGAGATGGAGCGCAAGGTAGAGGTCTTTGAGTCGCTGGTCAAATTGATAGAAGAAAATTTCATGCGTGAGCGCAGTGTGGCTTTCTATGCCGATCAGCTCTGCATCACTCCCAAATATCTTTCCGTTATCGTGAAGTCAGTATGTGGCAAGACGGTTCAGCAATTACTTTTCAAGGCGATTATCCGTCGCAGCATTTATCTGATGAAGAATACGAACAAGAC
>ERZ857629.2171-NODE-2171-length-19064-cov-5.728287_pt1 | contig 19064 bp, 28 predicted proteins | sample MGYA00519700_ERZ857629 | MGnify/ENA primary metagenome ERZ857629 (study PRJEB31778, sample SAMEA3449351) | human gut metagenome | biome: human gut; feature: human-associated habitat; material: faeces | place: United Kingdom | collected 2010/2012 ...
CAGCTCCAGCAGCTCCAGCAGCTCCAGCAGCTCCAGCAGCTCCAGCAGCTCCAGCTCTTACAATCGATGATGTACGCAAGGTAGTTGCTTCTAAGGCCGCTGCTCATCGCGATGAGGTTAAGGCTAAGCTTACAGAGCTTGGTGCTAAGAATGTTACTACTCTTGACCCTAGTAAGTATCAGGAGTTGGTTGATTACCTTAATACTCTTGCTTAATGGGTAGGTCACAGAAAAAGCGTCTATTGGCAGCCTCAGAACGCTTTAGACGAAATTATTTTTACTATTTTGGAACTTCGTGGACTACTCTTGACGGAGTAACGAAAACTCCATTCCATATTGAGAAACGTATTCCTAATCACAAAAGAGTATGGAAGTAAATAACGGACAAGACCATCATGAGAGAAGCCACGCGCTTCTCTCACCTTCAGGAGCTCACAGATGGTTGAACTGTACACCATCTGCCCGTTTGGAGGAAAAAATGCCACCAAAACCAACTTCGATTTATGCTGAAGAAGGTACATTGGCCCATGAATTGGCAGAGTTATTTATCTGTCATGATACACTAGGCACATTATCTGATGACGAATTTTCAGATAAATACGAAGTCATAATGAGCAATAAACTCTTTAATGAGGAAATGCTTGATATGGTTCCAGTTTATACTGATTATTGTACAGAGGAATATAAAGCTGCTAAGGCTTCAAATCCATCTGCAGAAATGTTTATCGAGTCTAAACTTGATATTTCAGAGTATGTACCAGAAAGCTTTGGTTCTGCAGACTGTACTATTGTCAATGATTCAGTTATGGAGGTAGTCGACCTCAAGTATGGTAAGGGAATTCCAGTATCAGCCGAGTGGAATGTACAGGAAATGCTTTATGCATTAGGTATGTTAGCTAAGTTTGATATGCTATATGATATTGAGACTGTAAAACTCACTATCGTTCAGCCTCGCCTGAATAACATATCATCTTGGAGTATCTCCGTGAAAGACCTTATGGACTGGGCTAATAATGAGCTCAGGCCAAAAGCTAAAATGGCTTTTAACGGCGAAGGAGAGCTTTCATCAGGTGGATGGTGTAGATTCTGTGCAGTTAAGAATAGATGCAAGGCACTCTACGATAAACAGTTAGAATTGGCAAAATACGACTTTGCTTCTCCTGAATTGTTAACAGATGAGCAGATTGCAGATGTTCTTTCAAGAATTCCTCAGCTTGTAGAATGGGCAGATTCTGTAAAGGCCTATGCGTTAGACCTTTCAGTAAATGAGAATAAACACTGGCCAGGCTTTAAGGTTGTAGAAGGAGTATCTCGGCGTAAATGGATTGACGATGAGGATAAAATCTGTAATGTTATTTACGAGAAGTTCCCATCTGCAACTGAAGATGACTTGTTTGATATGAAGCTTAAGCCTATTACTTCTATTGAGAAGCAATTTGGCAAAAAGGCAGTTGCTGAAGCACTATCAGATGTTATCATAAAGCCAGCAGGTAAACCAACATTAGTATCTGAAGATGACAAGAGACCAGCTCTCGGAATCGAAGATGCGATAAAAGATTTTGTAAATAAAATTGAGTAACATGATTGCATCAATTGGAATAGTTGGAACAGTATTAGTAATAATGTTCATTTGCGCTGTAATCATACTTATAGCATTGCTTATTGCTTTATACGGCTTATAATAGTATTATCACAATTTTAATCAATTATAAATTATGGAAAATTCAACTAAAGTAGTAACAGGCAAAGTTCGTTTTTGTTTTTGCCATGTATTTGAGCCTTCAGCAATGGAGGGACAGCCAGAAGAGTCAGCTAAGTACTCAGTTTGTGTTCTTATTCCTAAGAGCGATACTCAGACTATCGATAAGATTAAGAAGGCTATTGAAGCCGCTAAGACTGTTGGCAAGTCTAAGCTTGCTGACAAGAGTGGTAAGATTCCTGTAAATATTAAGTTGCCACTTCGTGATGGTGATGAAGAGCGTTCAGATGATGAAGCATTTGCAGGTTGCTATTTCCTCAATGCTACTTCTAATCGTAAGCCGACTATTGTAGACCGTAATCTTGACCCTATTATGGATAAGGACGAGTTCTATTCTGGCGTATATGGCCGCATCTCTCTCAACATGTTCGCATTCAACACATCTGGTAATAAGGGTATTGCAGCCGGTCTCCAGAACTTGCAGAAGCTTGAAGATGGTGAGATGCTTGCAGGTGGTTCTACTGCTACCGAGGACTTTGGAGGCGATAATGTCTGGGACGATGACTTGATGTAGTCTTCCACTTCTTATATTCTTATCAAACGGAAAGGTATATGGTATAGAACATAGGTCCTTGATACCTGGGCACTATGTCAGCAGAGGTTCGATTCCTCTGCTACCTTCTATTATTAATTTTTAAAATTGTAAGAATATGGTACAAGAAGTTATAGACAAAAATTCTGGGCAGGTCTTATTCCGAGGAACTGTTGAGGAGTGTAGAGATTATATTATTAAATCAAAAAACGAATTTGCTACTTTGCGATGAAAGAATTTGATAGAGAATTATTTATCGATATTGAAACATACTCATCAGTTGATATTAAAGAGTGTGGAGCCTATAAGTATATAGCATCTCCAGACTTTGAAATACTGATTTGTGGCTATGCTTTCGGCAACGATGACGTAGTTATGGTAGACTTAGCATCTGGTGATAAGTGGCCAGAGGAATTCCTTGAAGCACTTAGAGACCCTAAATGTCTTAAGGTTGCTCATAACGCAGTATTTGAGCGTACAGCATTTACTAGAGTAGGACTTCAAACTGAAACAGATGAGTGGTATTGTACGCTTGTTAAGTCAGCTTACTGTGGTTTACCATTATCATTGGACGCTGTATCTAAGCAGCTTAATCTTCAAGATAAGAAACTTGAAACTGGTAAAGCTCTTATCAAATACTTCAGCTGTCCATGTAAGCCTACTAAGATTAATGGTGGTCGTACTCGCAATATGCCTGAAGATGCTCCAGCTAAATGGGCAGAATACAAACTTTATAATATTTATGATGTGCTTTCAGAAAGAGAGATATATCGTAAATTAGAGAAGTTTGAGATTCCAGAAATAGAGCGCCAGCTATATGTTACAGACCAGAATATCAATGATAGAGGTATTATGATTGACAGAGAGTTAGCAAATTCTGCGATTCATTGCGACTTGGAATATTCTAAATATCTCATGGAGCAAGCGAGAAGTATAACTCATCTTGAAAATCCAAAATCGCCTCTTCAGATTAAGAAATGGATAAAGATGAGAACTGGTGTTACTGTAGATTCACTCACGAAAGTAGAAATGCCTGCAGTTCTTGAAAAAGTTAAAGACTATCCAGAAATACTTGAAGCTCTTGATATTTATCAGAAGCTAAGTAAAACATCTGTAAAGAAATATTACAAGATGATTTCTTGTGCTACTCCAGATGACCGTGTGCGTGGCACCTTTCAATTTTATGGAGCAAATAGAACAGGTCGTTGGGCTGGTAGACTTTTACAATTGCAAAACCTCAGTAAGAACCACTTTGATGACATTGATACACCTCGTGAACTCATTCGTAAACGCGATTGGGAAGCTTGTGATATGATGTATGGCAACGTAGCTGATGTTTTATCACAATTAGTTCGTACAGCGCTTATAGCTCCAAAGGGATATACGTTCTCAGTAGCAGATTTCTCAGCAATTGAGGCCCGAGTAGTTTCATGGCTTGCTAATGAAAAATGGCGAATGGACGTATTCCACGGTGATGGTAAGATTTATGAGGCTACTGGTTCTAAGATGTTTGGTGTACCAATTTCTGCTATTACTAAAGGTTCCGTTTTACGCGATAAGAGTAAAATATCTGAATTGGCATTAGGATATGGTGGTTCACTTGGTGCTCTTGAAAGAATGGGCGGCGAGAAGATGGGACTCACCGACTCTGAAATGACGGACATGGTTAAGAAGTGGAGAGCTGCAAATCCTAAGATTGTTGCTCTCTGGCATGAACTTGAAAAAGCAGCTCATGAAGCAGTTAAGTATCAAAGACCAGTTAGATGTACTTGTCGTAATATTATTTTTGATTGTGATGGAGAATATCTTACCGCAAGATTACCATCAGGCAGACAACTGTTTTACGTTCATCCTCATTTCAAAAATAAGACTATTGGCCGTTCTACTCGTCCAGTTCAGGTTCTTATGTATGAAGGACAGATTCAGACTACAGGTCAATGGGGCGAAATGGACACCTATGGCGGAAAGCTTTGCGAGAATATGGTCCAAGCCATAGCCCGCGATTTACTTGGATATTCTCTTATGCAAGTAGAGAAAGCTGGATTTAAAGTAGACTTCCATGTACATGACGAGATGATAGCAGAGATTCCTAAGGATGGAAATGAGAAAGACAGATATGACCTTATGGTACGTATCATGTCAACTCCTCCAGACTGGGCTTCAGATTTACCTCTTCGTGCTGATGGATATATTACAGACTATTATAAAAAGGACTAATATGACATCTCAAGCGAAAGACGTAGTTTCTATATTAGAGCAGGCTAAAAACTTAATGAATACTAATCAGAAAATGTCTGTTCAATATATAGATGAAGTTATTTATAGAATAATAAATAGCTATTATGTGATTATGTAAAAATATGTAAAAATATGCTTAAATATAAATATATAATTGATATTGGAAACTTCTCAAGCATGGAGACCTTTCAAGAATATTTGAATAGAATGGGAAAGAAAGGCTATGAGCTAGTTCAGTGGCAGTTAGTAAATGCTGGTTTTATGTCTCTCAATAGCATAATTCAGCCTGTTAATAATGCACTATCAATATCTATAACTTGGAAAATAGAGGACCATGATTTATGATGGTATAATAGATATAGCTACAGGCTTAAGTGCTTCTACTAAAAAGTGGAAGAACAAGAAAGTAAAGTGGAGTAAATTAATCGACAAACTTTCTAAGCCTGTAGTTACTAATGAGACCCATGCTCAATTCATGGCTGCTAATAAAGCCGACCAATCTAAAATCAAGGATGTGGGAGGCTTTGTTGGTGGCTATCTTGACAAGGGTATACGCAAGAAAGCATCTGTATCATATAGACAATTGATTTGTCTTGATATAGATTTTTCTTATGCTGATTTTTGGTGGGATTTTACATTGCAATATGGCTGTGCAGCAGCTATATATTCGACGCATAAATCTACACAGAGTAAGCCTCGTCACAGATTACTCATACCTATTAATAGGGAAGTATCTGTTGACGAATATCAGGCTATATCTAGACGTATAGCAGGTAATTTAAATATAGAATTGTTCGACCAATCTACATTTGAGCCAGAAAGACTTATGTTTTGGCCAAGTGTATCATCTGATATAGAATATTATTTCGAATATCAAGATGGTGAATGGCTCGACGCTGATGCAGTTCTTGATACTTATGATGACTGGAGGAATACATCCGAATGGCCATCTAGTAGTAAAATATCAGAAGGTTTATTATCTGATATTAAAAAACAAGAAGACCCCGAGGAAAAGTCAGGCATAATTGGAACATTCTGTAGAACATACTCAATTCAAGATGCTATCAGCACATTTCTTAGTGACGTGTATGAAGAAGCAGGCGAAGACCGATATACCTATAAATTAGGTTCTACTACTGGAGGTCTTATTGTCTATAATGATAAATTTGCTTTTTCACATCATGGAACAGACCCAGCAAGTGGAAGACTATGCAACGCGTTCGATTTGGTCAGAATTCATAAATTTGGACATCTTGATTCTGGACCTGATTCAAAGGTTTCTCAGCAGAAGATGGAAGAGTTTGCAACCACTTGCACTGAGGTTAAAAAGAAAATAGCTGAGGAGAATTTAGAGAATGCAAAATTAGATTTTGATGGCTTAGATGCTGCTAATGAGGAAAGTGCTAACGATGATTCTTATGATGATTCATGGCTTTCACAACTCAAAGCCAATAAAAAAGGCGAATACGATAGTGATTCTAACAACCTTAACCTTGTTTTGCAGAATGATAAATATCTCAGAGGTGCATTTAGACTGAATGAATTTGACAGTAAAACATATATCATGAGGTCTATGCCTTGGCGCAAAGTGGATTCTCCAGAACCTGTAAAAAATGTAGATTATTCAGGTATACGTAACTACATAGAATGTGTATACAATATGGTGTCTGTGTCAAAAATCGATGATGCAGTAATGCTTGCAGCTCAAAAGAAATCATTTCATCCAGTAAGAGACTATTTAAAATCTCTTTCGTGGGACGGGATAAATAGAGTTGATACACTTCTTATCGATTATTTTGGAGCTGAAGATACTACATACGCAAGAGCTGCTATTCGCAAAGCTTTATGCGCAGCCGTAGCAAGAATATTCAATCCAGGTGTTAAATATGATATGGTTCTTGTACTCGTAGGAGCCCAGGCTACATATAAATCTACATTCATACGTAAGCTTGGCAAAGATTGGTTTAGCGATTCATTCAATACATTTCAAGGTAAAGAAGCTTATGAGCAATTACAAGGTGCATGGCTTATTGAAATGGCCGAATTGTCAGGTTTAAAGAAAGCTGAGGTTGAAACTGTAAAGCAGTTTATAACTAAGACTGAAGACATGTTTAGACCTGCTTACGGTAGAACAGTGGAGACTTATAAGCGTCAGTGTGTATTCTTTGGAACTACGAATGATATGGAGTTTTTGCGTGATTCTACAGGTAATCGCCGATTCAATCCTATTGAAGTTCGTCCTAAGTTTGCAACAAAGATAGTCGCTAAAGATTTAACTGACGAAATTATAGACCAAATTTGGGCTGAGGCAGTTCAGTTATACCAAAATGGTGAAAATCTATATTTCTCAGAAGAGGAGAATGAGCTTGCAAAGAAAAGCCAACAGAGTCACTCTGTAACTGATGACAGAACTGGAATAATCGAAGAATATCTTAACATGAAGTTTCCTTCTAATTGGGATAAAAAAGATTTATTCGAGCGTCAGCAATGGTTGAATGACCCACTAGCTGAAAAAGGAACGGACTATAAGGAGTTTGTTTGCTCTTACGAGATATGGTGTGAATGCTTAGGTGAAGAACGTAAGAATTTTAATTCTTATAGTACTCGCGAGATAAATAACATAATGAAGACCCTTCCAGGTTGGGAATATGTTGGTTCTAAGAGAAAATCATTTGGTAAGATTTATGGTAAACAAAAATACTATAAACGTATAAAGCCTGTTCAAGAAAATCCTGTAGCAAAAGCTATGAGAGAACTTGAAGAGCTTTTAGGCGATAAGCCTACTGATGATGAAATTAAAGCAATGTTAGGAGATTTATATTAAGATTATGGAAGAAAATACTAAAAAAGATTTAGCTAGAAAGCTAAAAAGCGCATTTAGTCTAACTGAAACTCGAGCCAAGCGAGTACAGGAAATAAAAAAGGCTAAAGCTGAAGCAGGTCCTGCTAAAGATGACCCAGATAAGCCAAACTATAAGAAATATAAATTTAAGAATGACCTCAAAACGAAAACGCATCGTATAATAAGAGGCATGAAACTGCACTTTAAAAATGGTGAATGGGTATCATATAAACTCGGTAATCTTGATACAGTTGTTGGAAAATCCTCCAGCGGAGCTTTAACCTTTGAAGGATTTAAAAAATCAGTATTTAAGTCTTATAAAAATAGACTATATACTCCTGATGCTGATAAAGACATCGAGTGGGACTACGTAGAAGAAGAAAAATGTTCTTCAGTAGGAGGTGCAGGATTCCATGAAAGAAAGTGAAAAAGTAGTTGAGCGAAAGCTTGTTGAGCTTTGCAAACTGAATGGTGGCATGTGCATAAAACTATTAAGCTTCCATATAAATGGATTGCCTGATAGAATGTGCTTGTTTAAGCCTGCAAAAGTTATATTTGTAGAGCTTAAAACCACTAATCAAAAGCCGCGGCCACTTCAGGTAGCAATGCATGACAAGCTTCGCAAACTTGGATTTAGAGTTGAAGTAATTGATACTGTAGAGCAGGTTGTCAACTTAATAGAAGATATAATGACATGTTAAAAGAAACAGATTTGCACGAATATCAGAAAAAGGCAGTCGAGCATATAATTACTCATAACTACTGTGGATTGTTTCTGGAAATGGGACTAGGTAAAACGGTCTCGACCTTAACAGCAGTAGAGAAATTAATGTACGACTATCTCGAAGTAAATTCAGTTTTAGTAATTGCTCCTAAGCGAGTAGCTGAAACTGTTTGGGCAGAAGAAGCGCAGAATTGGGAGCACTTGCGACATCTTACATTTTCTAAGATTATTGGAACGGAAAGACAAAGATTAGAAGCTTTTCATAAAAAAGCTGATATCCACATAATTTCTCGTGATAACATTGCGTGGCTCTGCGGTATATGCGCTTCAAACTTACCATACGATATGCTTGTGATTGATGAGCTTAGTAGCTTTAAAAATCACCAGTCACAGAGATTTAAGGCATTAAGATTAGCTAGGCCGTGGATAAAACGTGTAGTCGGTTTAACTGGAACGCCTGCTCCAAATGGCTTAATTGATTTGTGGCCACAGATTTACCTTATGGATAGAGGTGAAAGACTCGGTAAAACTATTACTAAGTACAGAAGTACATACTTTACTCCAGGTAGGTCTAATGGCTACGTAGTTTATAATTATAATTTACAAGGAGGTGCAGAACAAGCGATACGAAATAAAATAGGTGATATATGCATAAGTATGCAGGCTCAGGACTATCTTCACATGCCTATGCTTACGAATAATATTGTCAAGCTTAAAATGCCTAAAGACATATTAGATGCATATCGTAAGTTTGAAAAAGATAGTATTATGAAGCTTATAAGTATAGACGACGAGGTCGAAATCACAGCTTTAAATGCTGCTGGTTTGTCTAATAAACTTCTTCAATTTGCTAATGGCGCGATATATGATGAGAATAAGAACGTTTATCCAATTCATGATATTAAGCTAGAAGCATTGGAAGAGATAGTAGAAGAAGCATGTGGAAAGCCAGTTCTTGTTGCGTGGACTTATCAATTTGATAGAGACCGTATCATGAATTATCTTAAAAAGTATAAGCCTAGAGAGCTTAAAACTGCTAAAGACATACAGGACTGGAATGCTGGTAAGGTTCAGCTTATGCTTGCTCATCCTGCTTCAGCTGGCCACGGTCTTAACCTTCAAGCTGGAGGCAATATAATTGTTTGGTTTGGTTTAACATGGTCACTTGAATTGTACCAGCAGTTTAATGCTAGACTTTACCGTCAAGGCCAAAAGCAAGGTGTTATTATTCATCATCTATGTATGGCTCAAACCCATGATGAGGATGTTATGTTAGCACTGAGAAGTAAAGACAGAGTGCAGATGAGTTTGATGAACAGCATAAAAGCTAAAATCGATAATTATCTTAAAAATATTTAAAATTATATTTATGAATAATAAATAAGTTAATAAAATTTAAAATATTTTTTTAATTCAAATATTATTATTAATTTTGCAATATAAAAATAAAGATTATGAATATCTTGGAAAGAGCAGACAAAATCGTCAATCATCGCTTAGAAGAAAAAGAGCGTATGTATGGACCATTCTCAGAAAGTATGGAAAGAGCTGCGGCTGTCTATAATGCAGCTTCTCCAAAAAATGAGCAGATTTCAGTTGAAGGTATGTATAGAGCTATGATTGCTCTTAAACTTTCAAGAGAAGCGTATTCGCACAGAGAGGATAATCTCCTTGATGCTGCTGCTTATGTAGGTGCTCTTAATAATTACATTGAATCAAAAACAGATAAAGAAATAAATAATGTTTAAAAATTTAAAACTATGGTAGAAGAAGCTATTCAGCCAGTAAAGCGTGGCAGAGGTCGTCCACGTAAAAATCCAGGTGACCCAACTCAGTCTTATGCTCGTAAAAACTCAGCCAATCCATTAGCTGATAATCATGAGTATTTTAAGCATTTGCCAGATAGAAATCTTAGCGTAAGCGAAGAAAACTTGCAGATGTTCTTTGAGACTATGTATGAGCGCCAAATGATTTGGAAGCGTCGATTCATCGATAAGATTCAAGCTCCGTGGACAGATGACCCTATTTTCCTGGAAAATAAATTTCCTAATTTGTATCGTGAGCTCGACCGTAGTTCTTGGTGGCTTATCTCTAATATCATTATGGATGAGAATTTGTCGCTCAAGAATAAAGTTTGGAAGTGTATTGTTTATAGATTGTTTAATTCTCCAGACTTTTTTGAGTTCTTGGCTTCTGTTACAGACTGGAAAGGTGGAATTCCTGACTATGAGAAATTTAAGGACCAGCAGCCTAAGTTCATAACAATTGCTAAGACACTTCAGAACATGGGCGCTAAGCCATTTACTGATGCATATATTATCAGTTCATCTTTTGCTGCTAAGACCGGTAAAAACAGAGCAGAGGCTTACGCTGATACTACATTATCTGAATTGTGGGGAGCTATTGATATTATTATTGATACAGTTCTCATCGCAGAGTCCACAAAGGACATTATCGATGTCCTGTCAACTATTCCTGGAGTTCAGAAGTTTATTGCTAATGAACTGATGCAGGATATGATTTACATTAACAGATTCTCTAAAGAGGATTTCATTCCGTTTGATGTAAATGAGCTTACAAATGTTGGTCCTGGTTCACTTCTTGGCTTGCGTATCTTATTCCCTAATAGAGTTATTAACTCTCAGCGTGTAGCTGGTATGAAGGAACTTCTCACTATGGCAGAGGAGAAGCTCAATGAGGTTGCCGAAGCCCATGGAGAACCTATGGTTTACGCTAAGTTTAATGAGGCGACTGGAGGCTATGAACCATCTAGTGAATTCAACCTCACAATCAACAATATTGAAGGTTGGCTGTGTGAATATTCCAAGTATTGGAAATTGTCAATTGAAGTAGGCAAAAAGCAACGTAAGTTTAACCCAGTTTCAGAAGCTAATACCTATGATGGTGCTAATGGCGCTAAACCTGAGACTGGAACAGAAACAGAAGATTTAATGTAATTATGGCAAAGAATTATAATACAACAGATTTATCTCCAGACCAAGCTATGGAGCGCCACATCTATCACAGAGACCAGTTTGCTCACTATTTGAGATGGACGCATATTTTGAAAGACGCTAAAATCGGCGATGATGTAGTAGATTTCGGATGTGGTCAGGCTAATTTACTTGAGGTGTTCTACAGAAATAAATTTAAGTGTAACAGTTATGTTGGCATTGATATTAGACACAAAACTATTGCAGATGATGCAGCTAAGTTTGCATCAGTTCCTTGGGCCAGTTTTTATGAGGCTGACCTTGTTAAAAATTATCTTGATTACAGTCAGTTTAATGGCAATAAGGTATGTGCTTTCGAAGTTCTTGAGCATGTCGGCAAACAAAACGCTGATGTTTTCCTGGAGAATTTTAAAGCGTGTGGACGCGATGATGCAATTTATTATCTTTCTACTCCAAATTACGACCCTCGTGTTGGCGCTGCTGGTAATCATACTTATGATTCTGGGGACGGAAGAGGTGTAGATGTTCAAGAGTTTGACCATTATGAGCTTGAGGCTATTCTTAAAAAGCATTTTGACATAGTAGATAAGTTCGGAACATTTGCTTCACAGAAAGATTATAAGCCTCTCATGAATGATTGGCAGAAGCAGATGTTCAAAGAATTGAGTCGTTATTATGATTCAAATCTTATGGCGAATATTATGGCCCCAATGTTCCCAGATGCAGCTCGCAATACACTGTGGATTCTGAAGCGTAAACCTGGTGACGTTAAAGTTACAAAGAGCTCGGCACCAGCTACTATGAACCCTAATCCGGGTGATATAGACGATTTACTCTAGAAAATAACAGTAGTTAAAGCTTGTTAACTTTAACTACTGTTAACATAAAAAATTTCTTTATATGAAAAATTTTATGTAATTTTGCACATATAAATTATTTAGTTATTCACTCATTAAAATTTACAATTATGAATTCAGTAATGCAAATTGCAAAAGTAAGAAAGGTTAAAACTCCAAAGCGTGGTACATCTAAGTCAGCTGGTATTGATTTCTATGTACCAGAAGATTTCTCAGGTCAGATGCTTGAGCCTCGTGAAGATGTACTCATCCCATCTGGCATCTCAGCTCTTATTCCAGATGGATATATGCTCATGGCTGCTAACAAGTCAGGCATTTGTCCATCAAGAGAGGCTAAGATTGATTGTGAGACTCCGATGAAGATTACAGGCCAAGATACAACTATTTCGAGTTGCGTTATCATCGGTGCATCTATCGTTGATGAGGACTATCCTGGCGAGATTCACATTCATCTTATTAATGTAGGTAAAGAGCCAGTTTGGATTGAGCGAGGCCAGAAGATTGCTCAGTTTATTTTGGTTCCAATATCTTATGCCGAGATTTGTGAGGCTTCTCCTGAAGTCGTTAAAGCAGCTGTTCTCGCTAAAAAGAGTGAACGAATAGGAGGATTTAATTCTACTCCTGAAGAGTAATAAATTATCCCAGTAACATCCTCTATAGTCCCAGAGTTAACGAAATATATTTATAATATAAATTATTATATTATATGTTTCAATTGCTCTGGGATAAAAAGAGGAGTTCTATCTATTTTAAATATCAGATTATGAAGAAGGTACCAGATGTAGTAAAAGAACCTATATTCTTAAAATTCGTAGAACATTATGCTAAAAAGTTTAAAGAGAGCAACGGCTTTGGCATGTGGCTACATGAATATAAGGATATGGAAAAGAAAGGCTTATTTGCTCCAAAAATTCTGAGAACTTTCTATATTCAGATATGTACAGACAGATTTGATTTAGGCTTTATTAAAGACGATGCAATTTGGTATATATGCTCACAAGCTGTTGATGCAGCTAATGCTTACATAGACGAAAGAGTTAATTCTATGTATAGGATTATTCTTATAACTGGAGAACAAGCAGAAGATGAAGATGGAGACCCATACACAGAATTAACTTATGAGGAGGCTAAAGAGATATGCCAAGCATTGAATGAAGAAGCCGAAGAAGAACTCTTTAAAATGCAAAAGATATGAGTAAAGCTATAGACTTACGAAAGTATACAAAACTGGTACCAACTCCGATGGTAAATATTACCAAAGAGCAATTCTTTGCATACGAAAGAACTAGAATGGAAGGCAAAGTGAATATGCTTGATTTGGATGTAGTTTGTCCATTAACAGGCTTAAAACCTGAAGACATTAAAGCTATTCAGCAAAACTTTCAAGTGTTAAATCAAAAATTTAATAAATCATGGAAGTAGAATTTGAAATTTCTTATCCGTATATCACTCAATCTGATAATAATTGGGTATATGAAAATGCCAATCAAGCATTTAGCATTTTAGCTAACCGTATAGCTGGATGTGGTGAAATACCTGGCAATAATACAATTAGATTACAGAATGTTGGTTTTTATATTGCACATCCAGAGCGCAACCATATAACTGAAGAATGGCGAAAATGGAATGCTAAATACGCAGAAAGAGAATGGAATTGGTATTTATCTCATTCAAGAGATGTATCAGAACTTCAAAAGCACGCTCCAGTTTGGAAACGTATGCACGGTGGTGATTGTCAAGTTAATTCTAATTATGGCTGGTTGTGGAATCGTAATAAGCAGTTACAGAAAGTAATTGAGAAACTTGAAAACAATCCAGATACTCGTCAAGCATGGCTTACACTATATGATGGCAAGGACATGGACGATTATGATTATGATACTCCATGCACATTGAATATCGGTTTCAAAGTTGATATTTATGGCAACTATAGAAAAGTCCTCAATATGACGGTTCTTATGAGAAGCAATGATTTGATATTTGGCTTTTGCAATGACCAATATTGTTTCTCTCAATTGCAAAAATACGTTGCTTCTAGAATTGGGGCCACTGTTGGAGACTATTACCATTTTGCTCAGGATTTACACATTTATCTGCCTAGCACGAATGTTTATCCAAAGCATATTAATGATTATCTAATAAACAATTTGAAATTATGAAAATACCAATTAAGTTTAAAGGCTGGATGCTATTTTTAACGTGGTTTATTGTTGGAGTTATATATTTTCCAATATACTTAGCTGCATGGATTCTTCACATAATTGCTAGATTACTGCTTGCTATAGCATATTTATTTATGCTCCAGCCACACATAGCAAGAAATGTTTTCAGTTCGGTGTTTGTAACTAATTTAAAGATTATGTAACATGGACAGTTTTGAATTAAATGCGCTTATTGACCAAGCTTTATGTGATATGCGTAACACAGAGGCTCCTTCAGCTGAAGAAGCCTCTACAATGGAATATTCAGAAGAAGATTTTGCTAAAATGCTAGCAGATATTCAGTCTGAAGATGAAGATTTAGCAAAAGCTGAAATAGAAGCGGCAGCAAACCCTGATGACAACGAGAATTCAGATTTCTCTATTGCATCTATGGATGGGGATAAATTCTACAATAAGTCTACTCTGAAGTATAAAGATGGCAAAGTTAAGCGTGAAACATCTGATGACGTTATCTATTCTATTGGAGGCGAAAATTGCGTAGAATTTGCTGACAGTCCTAAGCATGATAAGGAATTAATTCCAGAACTCAATGAAGTTGAGCGCCGATTAGTAATCAGTCGTCGCATTAAAGATGGTATGGCAAAGCGCCAGGCTAAAAAAGAACTTGAAAAGGTTGAAATTAATAGAATGGCATTTGACCAGAAAATTCTCCCTTTAGCGAAAGAGTTAACAAGATGGGACAAGCAAGCTCTTGTTGAAGAGCTTACTAGTAATCTGCGTCAACTTATTAAACGTTATGATAAGTATATCAATGCAAGAATTGCTAGACTTTTGTCTCCTGCCATTCCAAAGGCAATTAAGCTTGCAAAACTTAAGTGGCCATGGGTATTTGTTGCAAATCCTGGATTTCTATATAAGACACATCCAGAAGTAGGCGAGGTTCTTACATACTGGGTTACGCCAAATGTGCCATATTATTTCAAGCAAGGTACAGAACAACAGATTCTCGAAGAGCGTGATTCAGAGCTTAGTGCATATTTCTTGGAGTGTGTAGATAGAGCTATTCACAGATGGTATGAAGCTAGACGTAGATTAGCTGATAGAGAAGTAATTTACGCTTCTAGACTTGTTGGCGTTAATAATATCAGAACTTATGGTGATTTGTTAAAATACAATCCGTTCTGGTTCAAGAAACTTTATGACCGAGTTAAAAAAGACAATCCTTATGGAAAAGCGAAAGCACAGTCTTAAAATTGGAAATAAGGTTATCAAGAATTTAACACTTGATGATATTATCGATATAAAGCTGTATATAATTAGGCATAAATTAGAACATAAAGAAATATCATGACAACAACAGAACATGATAGAGCTAGAATGCGAGCTTATTATAGAGCTAATAAAGAAAAAATATTAGCCTATAATAGAGCTTACAGAAAAGCTCATCCGGAAAAATGGGCTTATAAAGCACCAACTTCTACAGAAGAAAAATTAAAACGCTCTGAGTATAATAGAAAATATTATGCTAAGAACAGAGAAAAAATATTAGCGTATAATAAAGCTTGGATTGCAGCTAGACCAGGCTATCGTAAACTTCATAAACATAAAGCTGTATGATAATAACAAAACTTTTCGGCATATCTATTGTTGCTTTAATAGTAACTTTTATAGCTTTTGTATTTTTCGCGGCTTGGTATATATTTGACGAAGGAAAATGATGAAGACTGAAATAATTCAACTCACTGGAGATTCTTTTTATTATTTGAGAGATGGCGAAGAGCCTATTGACCCAGATAATATTGAAGAAGCAGAAGAGTTTAAAACTCTGTTTGGTAATTTCAGATTTATATCTGAACCAGAACCTATTATAGGTACTGACATGGTAGAAGCCAAAATATCAGTTGCAGAACAAAAGAAAATCGCTGGCCAATTCATATTTGAATTTATCATTCTTCCAAATAAAAAAGCACATGTGAGAGTTTTTGATATAAAAACTAATCATGAGGAAAGAAATCAAATTCAAGACTTAGAGCCAATTGGCGATGCATATTGGACCGAATACAGGTATCATAGTACTTCTCGTTGCAGAGATTTACTTCCAGTTTGCAAAATACGTGAATATGAAAATTGTTTTGGCAAAAATTAATTTCCTATCTGGTGTTCTCTCGGAGCTATTTCCGGGAAAATGCCAGATAGGATTTTTTGTAGATTTTTGTAGATTTACACACTGGTTCTGGAAATCGGTGAGACTTAAATCACTATAAACCTATAGCGTACCGGTTCTAGGAACTGGCTTCACATCTATACTGCTTCAGTGCCGGGACTTATATATCTTGCTAAGCTATTATAGTGCCGCATTATTACCCTATACGCGGGCGCGCGTACATATTATATATTATATATAGTAAGTGTTAACAGTGGTTAAAGATAAAGCCGTTAACTCTTCTTAACATAAAAAATTTTTTTATTTGAAAAATTATTAGTACTTTTGCACTCAGATAAAACATAATAAGTTTAACAATTAAAATTACAGTAAAATTATGAACACAGAAATTATTTTGAAAGTCGACAAGCTCGAGAATTTAGTAGCATGGATTGCTCGCAATTTTGTTTGTGGAGAACGCCCAACAAATACAAGAGTTCTTTACATGTTTGCCAACAAGCCAGGTACTTCAATGGAGGATGATGGTTATGATAAATGCAGCAAGTTTGATGACGAAGATGAAGCTGAAAAATATTTTGAAGCTTTGAGCCAATCTAAGTTCATTATCGAGTCTGAGCTAGTTGACCAGGATGTTATTAGAGACGATACTACAGCTGAGGTTATTCATGTTGCAGAAACTTGGAAAATTACAGTTACTCCTAGCATGAATAATACCGAGGATGCATTTGTAGCTTATTGTCCAAAACCATACAACCCAGAGTAATAAAATGAGTATTTAACAATTAAAATATTAAGATTATGAGAAAGCCAAAGTTTGTTCCAGTTGATTGGAACTTGAAGAAAATTGCAACTTATTTGCAAATGAGTTTAGTAATTGCTAGTAGCACTCAATTCTCCCCAAGAGTATTTAAATACTGGGAGAGATATTGCAAGGCAGAATGGGATGCACGTTACACAGTTCAATGCCTCGCTGCTAGTAATACAACAGCTATTATTAAATATGCTGGTTCAGAGATATATGTTACCATCGATTTAATTTTGGATGGTGACAAGGTAAGAACATCAACTAAAGCAGAATTATCATAATATGGGAGAAGGTTGGAAATTATTTGAAGCTCTTAAGGATATTGTAAGTCCTGAGGATATTCTCGAGGAAATGGCTCATAATATGGGCGACTTTGAGTTGCTTAAAGCTGTTAAAGAAGTAGCAAAGAACTTCGACGTAGAACTGGAAGTATAAAATCTCAGTGATTAAATAGCAAAAAGAGGTGTTAATGATTTTTAACATTTTCATTAACACTTCTTAACATAAAAAGTTTTCATATTTCAAAAATTATGAGTACTTTTGCAAATGAAATTAGAATATATAAGTTTAACAATTAAATACACAAAATTATGACAACAATGAAATTCGCCCAGATGGCAACAAAGAAGTTACAGAAGTTAGTTAACGATCCAGCAACCTCTGATGAGGACAAGGTAGCAATTCAGGCTATTCTCGATAAGCGCCAGGCAGCTACCAAGGCTCCAGCTGATGATTCAGCAGCACTCTCTCCAGAGGAGCAGGCAGCTATCGATGCAGCAGAGAAGGAAGCTGCTAAGCAGAATTCTGAGGCTGGTGAGAACAAGGAGGCAAAGCCTAAGGCTAAGCGTGAACCAAAGCCAAAGCAGAGCATGGAGGAGCTTGACGCTGAGGTTGCAATGGCAAACGAGGAAGCTCTCGGTCACCGTTGTGAGACACTTATGCCTGGTACCGCTATCAAGGTTGGTGGTTATGTCAAGGGAGTTCTCAAGGAGAAGCGAGCTATGCGCTGCTACTTACTTATCCAGTCTGATGTTACAGATGAGAACCCTACAGGTCGTCAGTTCTACAAGGTGTTCAAGGAGGTTACAATCTTGCCAGAGACTGTAGAGCTTCACAAGGCTAAGAAAACAGGTGCTCGCCGCAAGGCTCAGGTTGACACTGAGGAGTGGATGGCACAGGCCGATGAGATTGTAGAGGCAGCTGGTTCTTATGTAGGTCGCCAGATTGACCTTGGTGATGATACTAAGACCGATTCTCGAATTGAGACTATTATCAAGGACAAGCGCTCTTGCACAGTGTTCTTCCGCATTGGTTTCAAGGACGAGAATGGTGCTCACAAGTTCACTCACAAGGCAATCCATTCAACCAAGGATGAGGCTGAAGGTGGTAAGGTAGTTATCACAGAGCCAGATGGCTTGCTCCCATTGGATGACGCTGATGAGACTTACAAGGAGTTCCAGACTAAGTGGCAGACACGCGCTGAGCGTCAGCCAAGAACTGCTCTTACTCCTGAGGAGAAGGTCATCCGTGCAGAAGAGGCTCTTAACAAGGCAAAGAAAGCTTTGGAGAAGGCTCAGGAGGCACTTCAGAACAAGCAGCTCGAGTATGACAACGCTAAGGCTGCTCTCGACGCTAAGCATGACGAGCAGGAAGCCAATGCAGAAGCTGAGGCTAAGGAGGCAGTAGACGCAGCAGCTGCCGAGGCAGAGTCAGGAGACCTTATGTAAATTACTCGCTTTTCTCTAACATGTTTTTAGTATAACGTTTGAAATTGAACTCCTAGGAAGCGACTAAGGGACTGTGGTCCTAGGAGTTTTTAAATGCCAAGTAAAACATAATTCTGCTGTTCTGTTTAAAGGATTTATGCAGGGTTCGAATCCCTGCCTTGGCACTATTGGTTCTAACTACGGTGAGAACCCATAATTTTAATAGAATTTTAATTGTTTTTAAGTGGATAGGTAATCGTTGTGAAACGGTTACCTATTATTTTTTACAGTAACATATAGAAACGGCTCACTGGCGGCAAAT
>ERZ857629.2174-NODE-2174-length-19042-cov-3.388160_pt1 | contig 19042 bp, 18 predicted proteins | sample MGYA00519700_ERZ857629 | MGnify/ENA primary metagenome ERZ857629 (study PRJEB31778, sample SAMEA3449351) | human gut metagenome | biome: human gut; feature: human-associated habitat; material: faeces | place: United Kingdom | collected 2010/2012 ...
GCTTAAATCCTTTATTATTTGTTTTATTTTTTATATTTTTATATTGATATATATTATTAAAATATACTTATTTTTCCTTTTTCAATATTATACGCTGTGAAATCCGGGAATTTTTTCGTAAGTGATTTCGGAATTTCGGTTGTCGTTATAAAAAGCTGCACATCCGAGAGTGTTTTTACAAGATATTCTTGTCGCTCCAAATACAGCTCACTCATAACATCGTCAAGAAGAAGTACCGGTGCATACCCTGTCTCATTTTTTATTATTTCGATTTCTGCGAGTTTCAAAGAAAGTGCTGCGGTTCTCTGTTGACCCTGTGAGCCGAAATTTCTCACATTTATTCCATCTATATAAAGCTCAAAGTCATCTTTATGCGGTCCTTTGTTTGTGGTTCTTTGTCTTATGTCCGCATCATAAGATTTTTTTAATATTTCGTAAAAAGCCTCTTCTTGTTTTTTCCTTTCATTGTAAAAATCGATATTCGGTTTATATTTTATTTCTAAATTTTCTTTCCCGTTTGTTATTTTCTTATGAATTTCCGCAGACGTGCAGGATAAATTATTTATGAATTCATTTCTCAAATTCATAACGACGGCACCGTACCTTGCAAGTTGTGCATCCCATACATCAAGCATAGATCTGTCTATTTCAAATTCTTTTAAATAAGAATTTCTTTGAATCAGAATTTTCTTGTAATTTGACAGACTGTCATAATATGCAGGTTTTATCTGGCAAAGTTCCCTGTCTGTAAATTTTCTTCTCTTTTCGGGCTCATCTTTGACGATTTTTAAATCCTCGGGTGAAAAAATAACGATAAATACATTTTTTAAAAGTTCCGATGTCCTTTTTACTTTCACTCCGTCGATTTTCGCATACTTTTTCTGCTCTTTTGCATATATAATTTCAACATTGGAATCCATGTCATCTTTCACGGCCTCTATATATACCTTCGCAAATTCACTCCCGAATCTTATAAGGTCAGAATCTTTGTTTGTTCTGAAAGATTTTCCTATGGAAGTAACATAAATTGCCTCAAGCAGATTGGTCTTTCCTTGTGCGTTCTTGCCGAGAATTAAATTTACATTTTTGTTAAATTGAAGATTAAGACTTTCGTAATTACGAAAGTCTTTCAGTTCTATATTTTTTATATACATTTTTTTAATTATTCGTGATTCTTACCGGGAGAACCAGATATTCATAAGATTCCCCTGTAATAGGTTTTAAAACACAAGAGCTGATGCTTGTATTGAAATTCATGGTGATATTTTCATCTTCAATTGCTTTCAATGCATCTATCATATACTTTGAATTAAATCCTATCGTTAAATCATCGCCTTCTTTTGATATGATAACTTCTTCCTTGACATTTCCTTCTTCGGATTTCGATGTAACTTCCATGCTGCTGCTCTTTATGTCAAGCTTTATAAGATTGTTCTTTCCTACTTTTGCAAGTAAAGATGCCCTTTCGATGCTTTCGAGCAAATCTCCTCTGTTTACGACAACTCTGCATTTGCTGTCTTTCGGAAGAATATTCGCATAATCCACAAATTCACCTTCAAGCAGTCTGAGAACAACTTTCGTATCCTCAATGATAAAAACTGCTCTCTTTTCATTGATATACAAATCAATATCCTGCATATCTCCTTCGTTTTCGGTTATTATTTTGCTTATTTCATTGAGAATCTTAGCAGGAATAATAATATTCTGTTCTTTTGCATTTATTATGTTTTCCCTTGCCACAGCCATACGGAATCCGTCAAGCGCAACCATATTAAGCTTTTTTTCCTTCATTTCGATAAGAACACCTGTGATTACACCTCTTGATTCATCAATACTTGCGGCAAAAGAAGTTTTTCTTATCATATCTTTTAAAGTTTCTCTGTCGAATGCGATTCTTTCCTTTGGCTCTATCTCAATATTGATATTAGGGAATTCATCCGATGGAAGACCTATGATATTAAATTCAGAACTTGCGCATTTTATAATAATGTTTCCTTGGTTTAATTCTACGGAAACAAGGCTGTTTGGGAGTTTTCTTATTATATCCGCAAAAAGCTTTGCCTGCACAACAGTTTCACCGGCTTCGAAATTCTCTACTTCAAGCTTTTTTTCGATGCTCAAATCAAGATCGGATGCAGCCATCGTTAGTTCGCCGTTTTCATTCACTTTAAGAAGAATCCCTTTTAAGATTGGAATCGTTGTTCTGGCTGTTACTGCCTTAGAGACAATATTTAATGCTTTTGCTAGATTTTGTTGACTGCAAGAAAATTTCATAAATACCTCCGAAATATTATTTATTAATTTATATTATTTGTAGTAATAGTAGTAGTAGGGGCTGTGAAATATGTGGATAACCCCTGCAACCGTTAAAAATTCACCGAAATTTATTGTCTGAAAACTATGGATAAGTTTTAAAAATTATCCTCTTTTATTCACAAGCTGTCAGTCTTTTATTTTTTCTTTTAATTCCCGGATAAGATTGTCAAATGATGGGTCTCGTTTAATTTCATCTTCTATCTTTTCACAGGCATACATTACGGTTGTATAATGCCTTCCCCCGAAATATTCACCGATTTTTGGGAGCGACATATCGGTCATGTCACGCATGAGGTACATTGCAACCTGTCTCGGAAAAGCAATATTGTTTGTTTTTTTGGAAGATTCTATTTCATTAAGTTTTATTCCATACTGCTTACAAACGAATTTTTTTATCTTTTCGGGTGTTATCGTGATTTCACCGGTGTTCATAATATCCTTTAGTGTTCTTTTTACAAAATTTTTGTCGAGTTTTTCTTTTAAAAGGTGTGAAAAAGAAACACTTCTTGTAAATGCGCCTTCAAGCTCTCTGATATTATCCTTAATTTTTTCTGCAATGAGACACACGACTTCATAAAGGTCATCGTCGACTTCAATCCCGAGATTTTCAGCTTTTTTCATGAGAATGGCAACTCTGGTTTCATAATCGGGCGGCTGAATATCCGCAAGCAAATTCCATTGAAACCTTGAACGAAGTCGTTCGTCTAAATTTATGAGTTTATTCGGTGCACGATCACCTGAAATAATAATCTGTTTATTGAGGTCGTACAAAGTGTTGAATGTATGGAAAAATTCTTCCTGTGTATTTTCCTTTCCCTCTAAGAACTGAATATCGTCAACTAAAAGTACATCTACTTTTCTGTATTTCATTTTAAATTCGTTCATTTTTTGTTCGGCAATGGCTTTTATAAGCTCATTGGTGAACATTTCGGAAGAAACATAAAGGACATTAAGTGATGGATTATGCTCGAGAAGGTATATTCCGATCGCGTGCATCAGATGTGTTTTTCCCAGTCCGGAGCCCCCATATATAAAAAGAGGGTTATAAGTTTCGGAAGGAGATTCCGCAACCGCAAGTGCCGCTGCATGTGCCAGCTTATTACTGCTTCCAACCACAAAATTATCAAAATTAAACTTCGGATTGAAGAGTTTTTGCTTATCCAAAATTTTTTTATTAACTTTTGTTTTTTGTGTGCTTACAGAATTATCCACAGGTTTATCATATTCATCTGAGGATTTTAGGACAACCCGATATTCATCCTTCAGCACGCTTTTAAATGCAAACTGAAGATAGGAAATATATCTGTTTTTTAATATGCTGATGATGAAATCGTTGCCTCTCTGAGAGTTAACCTGAAGATATACGATATTCAGCTCATTATCTATTTTATTGATACTCAAAGGTTCCTTAAACCATGTGTCAAAACTGATAGGGGTGGTGTTTTCTTTGATAATTTCCAGAACCTCTGACCAAATTTTTTCGTAATTTTCCACTTTTACACCTTCTTAATTTATTGTCCGTTCTTACTCCATTCTATTTTATATAAAAAGTTATGCATAGGCAAGACCGAATTGGTAAATAAAAAAAATAATTTGTCGAAAAGTTATCCATATAGTGTGGATAATTTTATGAATAACTTTTGTGGATAATTTTGAATGAGATTAAAAATATAAATTTAACATTTGATTGACATTGCAATATGAATAAAGTATAATATCTAGGCATATGTGCGTATTGGAATTTAGATTCGCACGAAATAAAATTCAGAAAGGAGTCTAGTAATGAAACAGACATATCAACCAAAGAAAAGACAAAGAATGAAAGAACATGGTTTCAGAAAGAGAATGTCAACAAAGAACGGCAGAAACGTTTTAAAAAGAAGAAGAGCTAGAGGCAGAAAGAAATTAACTGCATAATCTCAAAAAAGCCGAATGGTTTAGTAAAATGCTGAAAAAAAATGTTTTAAGAAAAAAAAGTGATTTTTCCTCCATATATAACAGAGGAAAATCAGTAGGTGAACGGTATGTGGTTCTGTTCTTCAGACCGAATCATTTGCCTTACAATCGAACAGGGTTTTTAGCAAGCAAGAAAGTCGGAAACAGTGTGAAAAGAAATCGTGCCAGACGCCTGATGAAGGAAGCGTATCGGACATTTTTCGGAGAACTTCCTCAAGGATATGATTTCATAATTATAGCAAGGAACACTATTTCAGGCAGAAAATGTGCGGATGTTGAAAAATCTCTCAAGTCCGCTTTTAAGAAAACCGGAGTACTGAAAGATAAATGAAATTTATAGGTAATTTTTTTAAAAAGATAATGATTCTGATGATCAGATTTTATCAGAGATTTATTTCACCTTTATTTCCGTCTACATGCCGGTTTTATCCTACCTGCTCCACATATTTCATACAGGCGCTTGAAAAATACGGAGTATTTAAAGGTAGTTATTTAGGTATTAAGAGAATTTTAAAGTGTCACCCTTGGCATGAGGGAGGATATGACCCTTTAAAATAATGGAGGAAATTGATGGGACTAATAGCAAAACCATTAAGTTTTTTGCTTACATGGCTGTATGATGTGATAGGCGATTACGGAATTGCGATTGTAATTTTAACTGTCGTAGTAAAGCTGTGTCTCTATCCTGTATATGCCAAGCAGACGAAATCTACTATGAGAATGTCTGAATTCCAGCCGAAAATACAGGAAATTCAGCAAAAGTATGCGAAAGATAAAGCTCTTATGAACGAAAAACTCAATGAGCTTTACAAGAGTGAAGGTGCAAGCATGTACGGCGGATGCCTTCCTATGATCGTACAGATGGTTGTTATCATGGGTCTTTTCGCTTTATTGAGAAACCCGATGCAGTACATAACATCAAGTGACATGATTTTCGCTACACACGAAAGCTTTTTATGGATTAAGGACTTAGCACAGCCGGATAAGTGGATTCTTCCGATCGCTGCAGCTGTTGCTACATTTATTTCTTTCTCAATGTCTCAGTCCACAATGAATACAGGCGGTGCTGCTCAGCAGACGGCATTTATGACCAAAATCATGAAGTACTTTTTCCCTATCATGATTCTTTGGATGGCAAGAAGCTATCCTGCAGGCGAATGCTATCGCGGAGAAGATTACCCGCGAAGCAGAGGCCCGCGCAAAAGCGACTCTGGCACAGGCGGAAGCGGAAGCCAGAGCGATCCAGTTAAAATTGGAAGCAGAAGCGGAAGGTAAGAAAAAGTCATTGCTCGCCGAAGCAGAAGGTTTCGAAGCAATGGTAAGAGCAGCCGAATCAAATCCGGCTATCGCTATCCAATACAAGATGGTAGACCAGTGGAAGGAAATTGCCGGTGAACAGGTGAAGGCATTCGAACACATGAACTTAGGAAACATCACTGTATTCGATGGAGGAAACGGGAGTACAAGCAACTTCCTGAATACATTAGTGAAAACGGTTGCGCCTAGTCTCGGTGTATTGGATAAACTGCCTATCGGTGAAACTGTAAAGGGAATTATTCATCCGGAAAACAAAACGGAAGAAAAAACTGAGGAGAAAAAAGAGGAAAAGAAGAAATAATCCCTAATCTCTACTAAAAGAGAGAGGAAACAACCATAACTTCTCTACCATAAGTTTGAAAAAGTATGAAGGTATCTGCAACAGAATAGTTGCAGATACCTTCATACTTTTTCAACTTTATAGTAGAGGAACGAAAAAATCAAATAGAATCCATTTGGTAAACTAAAACAAAATAGTGTATATTTGCAAGCAAAAAATACAAAATGACCATACATAAACTTCGTATTTTACCGATTTTCCTACTAATTACAGGGCTTACGCTTACTTCCGGTTGCAAAAAGAAAGATATGTCGCTCAGACTAAACGAACCACGCAATATTCGTGGCGTTGTCAGCTACAAACGCTCTTTCCCCGATTTGAATGACAAACATCTGGAAGTAGCAAAAGCTGTTGGTATCCGTCCGTTGGAGGACCGGGAAGAAGCGGAAAGCATGAAAGAAAAATTGACACATATCACTGATAATGAGTTCTATGTGGTAGATTCGCTGACCCATTCCATCCCCTACCTCGTCCCTCGTGCAAGTGCGCTACTCGACACTATCGGTTCTAATTTTCTCGATTCACTTGCTGCCAAAGGATTAAATCCCAATCAGGTGATTGTCACTTCCGTATTGCGTACCCAAAGCGACGTGAAACGTCTGCGTCGCAGAAACGGGAACGCTTCCGCCAACTCGGCGCATTGCTTCGGAGCTACTTTCGATGTTAGCTGGAAACGGTTCAAGAAGGTGGAGGACGAGGATGGAAGACCCTTACAGGATGTCGGCTCCGATACCCTGAAACTTGTTCTGTCCGAAGTTCTGAGAGATTTGCGACAAGCCGAAAAATGCTACATCAAGTATGAGCTGAAACAGGGTTGTTTCCATATTACTGCCCGGTAAATATTATTATTCAAAGCCTTAGCCCGGAATAGTATAAAACCTCAAGGTTAATTTTGCGTTATGATGAAAAACAGCTATCTTTGTACGAATCCAACGCTAAAAAAAGCAGATTATGAGCAAGCTATATCCTATCGGCATACAGAATTTTGAAAGTCTCCGCAAAGACGGTTATCTTTATGTAGATAAAACCAGACTTATTTATCAATTAGTAAAGACCGGCCGCTATTATTTTCTCAGCCGCCCGCGTCGCTTTGGAAAAAGCCTGCTGATATCTACCCTTGAGGCTTATTATCAGGGAAAGAAAGAGCTTTTTGAAGGATTGACTATCGAACAATTGGAAAAGGATTGGATAAAACATCCGATACTACATCTGGACTTAAACATCGAGAAATACGATACGCCCGAAAGTCTGGATCATATCCTCAATGACAATCTGGAACACTGGGAAAGCCTATATGGTACACGCCCATCGGAAGTTTCTTTCTCTCTACGTTTTGCCGGTATCATACAACGTGCTTACGAACAGACCGGGCAACGTGTCGTTATCCTTGTGGACGAATATGACAAACCCATGCTGCAAGCAATCGGAAACGAAGAATTACAGAAATATTTCCGAAACACACTGAAGCCTTTCTATGGTGTATTAAAAAGCAAGGACGGATGTATCAAGCTCGGATTCCTGACAGGCGTTACCAAGTTTGGAAAGATTAGTATATTCAGCGACCTGAATAACCTGATTGATATTTCTATGGACGAACAGTACGTGGAACTCTGCGGCATCACAGAAAAAGAAATCCACGATAACATGGAAGAAGACTTGTATATCCTGGCAGATAAACAGAAAATGACTTACGAAGAAGTATGCACCGAACTGAAAGAATGTTATGACGGCTACCATTTCGTGGAAGACTCCATAGGAATATATAACCCATTCAGCCTGCTCAACACATTTTACAAGATGAAGTTCGGCAGCTACTGGTTCGAAACCGGCACTCCAACCTATCTGGTAGAATTACTGAAGAAATCCAATTATAATCTTCAGCATATCACACATGAAGAAACGGATGCCGACGTACTGAACAGCATTGATTCGACTTCTCGTAATCCCATTCCGGTCATTTACCAAAGCGGCTATCTTACTATCAAAGGATTCGACAACCGTTTTGGGATTTATCGTCTAGGGTTCCCCAATAGAGAAGTAGAAGAAGGTTTTATTAAATATTTGCTACCGTTCTATACGAATATAGATGTTATCGAATCTCCTTTCCAAATACGTCAGTTTGTTGATGAAGTGGAACATGGTGATTGCAATGCTTTCTTCCGTCGCCTGCAAAGTTTCTTTGCCGATACACCCTACGAATTGATACGCGATCTGGAACTGCACTACCAAAATGTACTTTTTATTGTTTTCAAATTAATTGGTTTCTATGTAAAAGCCGAGTATCATACTTCACAGGGACGAATAGACCTAGTCCTGCAAACCGATCACTACGTCTACATTATGGAATTCAAACTGGAAGGAACTGCCGAAGAGGCCCTCCGACAAATCAATGACAAGCATTATGCGCAAGCATTTGCTTCCGACAAACGAACTATATTCAAGATAGGCGTCAATTTCAGCAACGAAACAAGAAATATCGAAAAGTGGATAGTAGAATAATTGCAATAAAATTCATCCCCAAACAATCAGAGAATCCAAAACGTTTCATTAAATTTGCAGAAATTTTTCTTTAATACAATTGAATGATAGAGAAACTGATTGTCCTTGAGGATATTGATCCGGTTATTTTTTATGGCGTAAACAACGCTAACATACAGTTAATAAAAGCTTTATATCCGAAGCTACGTATCGTTGCACGCGGCAATGTCATCAAAGTGCTGGGCGATGAGGAAGAAATGTGTGCCTTCGAAGAAAATATCACCAAACTGGAGAAATACTGCGCCGAATATAATTCACTAAAAGAAGAAGTTATCATCGACATCAACAAAGGGAATGCCCCGCAAGCAGAACAGAACGGAAACGTAATTGTGTTCAGCGTCACCGGAAAGCCGATCATTCCCCGGAGCGAGAACCAACTGAAACTAGTGGAAGGCTTCGCCAAGAATGATATGGTATTCGCTATCGGCCCGGCCGGTTCGGGAAAGACATATACCGCCATTGCCCTTGCCGTACGCGCACTGAAGAATAAGGAAATCAAGAAAATCATCCTCAGCCGCCCCGCCGTAGAAGCCGGCGAAAAACTCGGTTTCCTGCCCGGTGACATGAAAGATAAGATAGACCCGTATCTGCAACCGTTGTACGATGCATTGCAGGATATGATACCCGCCACCAAGTTAAAGGAATACATGGAGCTGAACATTATACAGATTGCTCCGTTAGCCTTTATGCGCGGACGCACGCTGAATGACGCAGTCGTGATCCTGGATGAAGCGCAAAATACCACTGCACAACAAATCAAAATGTTCCTTACCCGCATGGGGATGAATACCAAAATGATTGTGACGGGAGATATGACACAGATCGACCTTCCCGCCTCACAAACATCGGGATTGGTACAGGCACTCCGTATCCTGAAAGGGGTAAAAGGCATCAGTTTCGTTGAGCTGAACAAGAAAGATATTGTGCGCCATAAGTTAGTGGAACGCATCGTAGACGCTTACGAGAGATTCGACAAGGAAGCGAAAGCCGAACGGGAGAAACGGAAAAACGAGCAACTCGTCATCAACGGCGAACGCCCGGTGAAACTGGCAAAAGACTGATAGACTCAAAATCCGGAAGCCTATTGCAACTTATAAATTGGAACTTGTAATTTGTAATTATAGATAAAACAATGAAAGCATTAACAAAAACAGATTTCAACTTTCCGGGACAGAAAAGCGTGTACCACGGAAAAGTGCGCGATGTGTACAACATCAACGGCGAAAAACTCGTCATGGTAGCAACCGACCGTATTTCGGCTTTTGACGTAGTACTGCCTGAAGGTATTCCTTACAAAGGACAAATGCTGAACCAGATTGCAGCTAAATTCCTCGATGCCACTACTGACATCTGTCCGAACTGGAAAATGGCTACGCCGGACCCGATGGTTACTGTCGGAGTTTTGTGCGAAGGCTTTCCGGTAGAAATGATTGTACGCGGTTATCTGTGCGGTAGCGCATGGCGTGCTTACAAAAGCGGCGTACGCGAAATTTGCGGTGTGAAACTACCGGACGGAATGCGCGAGAACCAAAAATTCCCGGAACCGATCGTTACCCCGACGACGAAAGCAGAAATGGGACTTCATGACGAAGACATCTCTAAAGAAGAAATCCTGAAACAAGGACTGGCTACTCCCGAAGAATACGAAATTCTCGAAAAATATACGCTGGCTCTCTTCAAACGCGGAACTGAAATCGCAGCAGAACGCGGACTGATCCTTGTAGATACTAAATACGAATTCGGCAAGCACAACGGCACAATTTACCTTATGGACGAAATCCATACTCCGGACTCCAGCCGTTATTTCTACGCTGAAGGTTATCAGGAGCGTTTCGAAAAAGGTGAGGCCCAGAAACAACTTTCCAAAGAATTCGTCCGCGAATGGTTAATGGAAAATGGCTTCCAGGGTAAAGACGGTCAGAAAGTACCGGAAATGACTCCGGCTATCGTACAAAGCATCAGCGACCGTTACATCGAATTGTTCGAAAACATCACCGGCGAGAAATTTGTGAAAGAAGATACCAGCAACATCGCTGAACGTATCGAAAAGAACGTAATGGATTTCTTGACAAAATAAGAATGGACTACCCACAACAACATATCAAGCCTTACAACGAGGAAGGCAAAAAGACCGAGCAGGTGGAACGTATGTTCGATAATATCGCACATGCTTACGACAAACTGAATCATACCTTGTCTTTAGGTATCGACCGCAGCTGGCGTCGCAAAGCCATTGCCTGGCTCCGTCCTTTCCATCCGCAACGTATGATGGATGTGGCTACCGGTACGGGGGATTTCGCTATCCTTGCCTGCCGCAAACTGCAACCTGCCGAACTGATCGGCACGGACATCTCGGAAGGCATGATGAACGTGGGTCGTGAAAAAGTAAAGAAGGAAGGACTCTCGGACAAAATTTCTTTTGCCCGGGAGGACTGTACTTCACTCTCTTTTGCCGATAATGACTTTGACGCTATTACCGTTGCCTTCGGTATCCGCAACTTCGAAGATCTCGACAAAGGGCTCTCCGAAATGTGCCGCGTACTGAAACCGGGCGGACATCTCGTTATCCTGGAACTGACTACTCCGGACCGTTTCCCGATGAAGCAATTATTTTCCATTTATTCCAAAGCCGTCATTCCGTTATTAGGCAAACTTCTCTCCAAAGACAACAACGCATACCGTTATCTGCCGGACACAATCAAAGTCTTTCCGCAAGGAGAAATAATGAAAGGTGTCATCTCACGAGCCGGATTCAGCGAAGTAAACTTCCGGCGGCTGACATTTGGTATCTGCACGCTTTACACCGCGACAAAATAATGAGTTATTATGAATGGTTAATTTAATTCTTTCGTGTTATGGAAAAATATGGTTTAATCGGCTACCCTCTAAGACATTCATTCTCCATCGGATACTTTAACGAGAAGTTCAAATCCGAAGGCATCAACGCAGAATATGTGAACTTCGAGATTCCTCAAATCAATGATTTTATGGAAGTTATCGAGGAGAACCCCAATTTGCGAGGTCTCAATGTCACTATCCCTTACAAAGAGCAGGTGATCCCCTTCCTGAACGAGCTTGATCCGGACACCGCAAAAATAGGTGCTGTCAATGTAATCAAGATTATCCGCCAACAGAAAGGAAAAGTTAAACTGATCGGCTATAACTCCGACATCATAGGATTTACCCAGTCCATTCAACCGTTATTACAGGCTCATCACAAGAAAGCGTTAATTCTGGGAACCGGCGGTGCTTCCAAAGCTGTCTACCACGGACTCAAAAACCTGGGAATCGAAAGTGTTTTCGTTTCGCGTACTCACAAAGCGGACGGAATGCTTACTTACGAGGAGCTGACTCCTGAAATTATGGCCGAATATACAGTTATTGTCAACTGTACTCCCGTAGGTATGTTTCCCAAAGTAGATTTCTGCCCGAATATCCCCTACGAGCTATTGACTCCAAACCATTTGCTCTACGATTTGTTATATAATCCGAACGTCACCCTCTTCATGAAAAAAGGAGAAGCACAAGGCGCTGTTGTCAAAAACGGCCTGGAAATGCTGCTGCTTCAAGCATTTGCCGCTTGGGAAATCTGGAACCGGTAGCCAGTGGAATGTCTCTCCCGAGTTCTCATGCGGAAGGTAAATAACAGGACGTGATTTCCTGACAGACAAAGAGATTATTTATAAATTGGGATAAGTTATGAGAAAGAGAATTATTTATGTCATTATCATTGTCGTGCTGCTGTTGACCGGTTGCACAATCGGCGGGAGTTTCTATATGTTGAATTTCTCCCTGACCCCGGATGCCAAGATATTGTCTAAAGATGCTGACTCTTATCCCTATATGTACAGAAACTATCCATTCCTCCGCCCATGGGTGGATAGTTTGCGCCAAGCGGACGCACTCAAAGATACTTTTATTATCAATCCGCACGGTATCCAGCTTCATGCATATTATGTTGCCGCCCCTAAACCGACCGACAAGACGGCAGTGATTGTTCACGGATATACGGATAACGCCATTCGTATGTTTATGATCGGGTATTTGTACAACCGTGATTTGGGCTATAACATTCTGCTCCCCGACCTTCAACATCAGGGCGAGAGCGAAGGGCGTGCCATTCAAATGGGGTGGAAAGACCGTTTTGACGTACTCCAATGGATGAACATTGCCAACAAGATTTTTGGAGACAGCACTCAAATGGCGGTGCACGGTATTTCAATGGGAGGTGCGACCACCATGATGGTGTCCGGTGAGGAGCAGCAGCCTTTTGTCAAATGCTTTGTGGAAGATTGCGGCTATACCAGCGTATGGGATGAGTTCTCGCATGAACTGAAATCGTCCTTCTTTCTTCCTCCTTTCCCACTGATGTATACCACAAGCTGGCTATGTGAGAAAAAATACGGGTGGAACTTCAAAGAGGCTTCCTCATTGAAGCAGGTGGCGAAATGCAAGTTACCGATGTTGTTTATCCACGGAGACAAAGACACGTATGTGCCCACCTGGATGGTGTACCCGCTTTATGAAGCAAAACCGGAGCCTAAAGAACTTTGGATTGTATCGGGGGCTGCTCATGCCGTTTCATACCAGGAGAATAAACAGGAGTACACCGATAAAGTCCGTGACTTCGTCGGGCGATACATTCATTAAACCTATTATAACAAAGAGTTTTAAAACCATAACAGAAAAAGTTTCTATCTTTGCAAATGTAAAACAACTGTTATGAAATCAATATTCACATTTATAATTGCCGCCTTTTTGCTGTTTCCTCTGCAAGCTCAGGAGAAAGTATACACGGTAGATAATCTTCCCAAAGTCCACCTGCAAAACAAGATGCAATATGTTTGTAATCCGGCGGGAATACTGTCGCAAGCGGCTTGTGACAGCATAGATGCCATGCTATATGCATTGGAACAGCAGACGGGCATTGAAACGGTGGTTGCCGTAGTTCCCTCTATCGGGGAGACAGACTGTTTCGACTTTTGCCACCAACTGCTGAATAAATGGGGTGTAGGGAAGAAAGACAAAAACAATGGTCTGGTTATTTTATTAGTTACCGACCAACGTTGTATTCAATTTTATACCGGCTACGGCTTGGAAGGTGTGCTTCCGGATGCAATCTGCAAAAGGATTCAAACGAAATATATGATTCCTTATCTGAAAGATGGGAACTGGGACGCAGGAATGGTGGCAGGTTTGAAAGCAACTTGTCAACGGCTCGACGGTTCTATGGAGAATGATTCTCTGGCGGAACCCGGAGACGGAGGTTCATTTGATTTCTTCCTCGCTCTTTTCTGCTTCTTCGCTATCGGCGGGGGACTCGCCTTTTTTGCAGCACGGAAACAAAGCCGTTGCCCGAATTGCGGGAAACACCAATTACAAAGAAGCGGAAGCAGGCTTGTTTCCCGAATCAACGGAGTGAAGACCGAAGATATTACTTATACGTGCAGGAACTGCGGACATACGCTCGTGCGTCGCCACCAAAGTTATGACAATGATTATCACCATCGGGGTGGCGGCGGAGGCGGTCCGTTTATCGGTGGCTTCGGAGGAGGTCGAGGTTTCGGAGGAGGCGGAGGTTTTAGCGGCGGCAGCTTCGGAGGAGGAATGGGCGGAGGCGGCGGTGCCGGCTCCCGGTTCTAAAACTAGAAACAATCAGATTATCAATTTCAATAAAAAAACAAGAAACATGAAAAAGTCAATTATCATCATCTTAGCCGTTGTGGCTATCCTTGTTATATGGGCAGTAAGTGTATATAACGGTCTGGTTACTATGGACGAGAATGTTACCGGTCAATGGGCAAATGTAGAAACTCAATACCAACGTCGTGCAGACTTGATTCCGAATCTGGTAAATACCGTAAAAGGATATGCAACGCACGAAAAAGAGACTTTGGAAGGAGTTGTCGCAGCACGCAGCCAAGCGACCCAAATCAAAGTGGATGCCGAAGACCTGACTCCGGAGAAGCTGGCAGAATATCAGAAAGCACAGGGTGCCGTAACTTCAGCACTAGGTAAGTTGCTGGCTATCACGGAAAACTATCCCGACCTGAAGGCCAACCAGAACTTCCTTGAGCTGCAAGCCCAACTGGAAGGAACGGAAAACCGTATCAACGTAGCACGCAAAAACTTCAACGATGCTGCACAAGCTTACAACACCAATATCCGCCGCTTCCCGAAAAATATCTTTGCAGGTATGTTCGGTTTCGATAAGAAAGCATATTTTGAAGCAGAAGAAGGAAGTGAAAAAGCTCCGAAAGTAGAGTTCTAGAGATAAGCAACGGCATTTCTAATAAGATAGTTGGCTGTACGAAAAAAAAGCAGTACTTTTGCAGCCGTATACAAAATAATTCTATAACTCATGAGTAATCAACGATACATGATGCGTGGCGTAAGCGCATCAAAAGAAGATGTGCACAACGCCATCAAGAACATCGACAAAGGAATTTTCCCGAAAGCTTTCTGCAAAATCATCCCGGACATATTGGGAGGTGACCCTGACTATTGTAACATCATGCATGCCGACGGTGCAGGAACAAAATCATCCCTTGCTTATATGTACTGGAAAGAAACAGGCGACCTGTCTGTCTGGAAAGGTATTGCACAAGACGCCCTGATTATGAATATCGACGACTTGCTCTGTGTAGGTGCCGTAGACAACATCCTCGTTTCTTCCACTATCGGACGTAACAAACTCCTGATTCCGGGAGAAGTGATCTCTGCAATCATCAACGGAACGGACGAACTGCTGGCCGAACTTCGCGAAATGGGTGTAGGCGTATATGCTACCGGTGGCGAAACTGCTGATGTCGGTGATCTGGTACGCACAATTATCGTTGACTCTACCGTGACTTGCCGCATGAAACGCTCGGACGTTATCAATAATGCCAACATTCGCCCGGGTGACGTTATTGTAGGATTGGCCTCTTACGGACAGGCTACTTATGAAAAAGAATACAATGGCGGTATGGGTAGCAACGGTCTTACAAGTGCCCGCCATGACGTATTCGGCAAATATCTCGCAGAGAAATATCCGGAAAGTTACGATGCGGCAGTACCCGAAGAACTGGTTTATTCCGGCGGACTGAAACTGACTGACAGCGTGGAAGGTTCTCCGATTGATGCGGGCAAGCTAGTGCTCTCTCCTACCCGTACGTATGCTCCGGTGGTAAAGAAACTGTTGGATGCACTCCGCTCCGAAATTCATGGCATGGTTCACTGCTCCGGCGGTGCGCAAACCAAAGTGCTGCATTTCGTAGAAAATGTACGTGTTGTGAAGGATAATCTGTTCCCCGTTCCTCCGTTGTTCAAGACTATACAGGAACAGAGCGGCACGGACTGGGCAGAAATGTACAAAGTATTCAATATGGGGCACCGTCTCGAAGTTTACCTGTCACCGGAACATGCAGAAGAGGTGATTGCTATTTCCGAATCTTTCGGTATCCCCGCACAGATTGTAGGACGTATCGAAGCGTGTGAACAGACAGAATTAATCATTAAGAGCGAATTCGGAGAATTCAGATACTAAAGAATGGCAGATAACAGTACCATATTAGAGAAATTAGACGGACTTGTAGCCCGTTTTGAAGAAATATCTACCCTTATCACCGACCCGGCAGTGATTGCCGACCAAAAACGTTACGTCAAACTGACGAAAGAATATAAGGAACTGGATGATTTGATGAAAGCCCGCAAGGAATATATGCAGCTGCTGGGTAATATTGAAGAGGCCAGAAACATTCTAGCCAATGAATCGGATGCCGATATGCGCGAAATGGCAAAAGAAGAAATGGACAGTAGTCAGGAACGTCTTCCTGTATTGGAAGAGGAAATCAAACTGATGCTTGTTCCCGCCGACCCGCAGGATAGCAAGAATGCGATTCTCGAAATCCGTGGCGGTACAGGAGGCGACGAAGCCGCTATCTTTGCCGGCGACCTTTTCCGTATGTATGCCAAGTATTGCGAAACCAAAGGCTGGAAAATGGAAGTATCCAGCGCCAACGAAGGGGCAGCCGGTGGTTTCAAGGAAATCATTTGCAGCGTGACGGGTGATAACGTTTACGGGACATTGAAATACGAATCGGGAGTGCACCGCGTACAGCGTGTTCCCGCCACAGAGACGCAAGGACGTGTACATACATCCGCTGCCTCGGTAGCCGTACTCCCCGAAGCGGAAGAATTTGACGTTGTCATCAACGAAGGAGAAATCAAATGGGATACTTTCCGAAGCGGTGGCGCCGGCGGACAGAATGTTAACAAGGTGGAATCCGGTGTACGCCTGCGTTATATCTGGAAGAATCCGAATACAGGCGTAGCGGAAGAAATCCTTATTGAATGTACCGAAACGCGCGACCAACCGAAAAATAAGGAACGCGCACTGGCCCGCCTCCGTACCTTTATCTACGACAAGGAACATCAGAAATATATCGACGACATTGCTTCCAAACGTAAAACAATGGTATCTACCGGAGACCGTTCTGCTAAAATCCGTACATACAACTATCCACAAGGACGTATTACCGACCACCGTATCAATTATACGATCTATAATCTGACCGCCTTCATGGACGGAGATATCCAAGATTGCATCGACCACCTGATTGTGGCGGAAAATGCGGAACGTCTGAAAGAAAGCGAACTTTAAAACATTTATATAGAAATGGATAAGCAACAATTATTTGAAAACATAAAACGCAAGAAATCATTCCTTTGCGTAGGACTTGATACCGACATCAAGAAAATACCCGAACATCTGCTGAAGGAAGAAGATCCGATCTTCGCTTTCAACAAAGCTATCATCGACGCAACAGCCGACTTGTGCATTGCTTACAAGCCAAACCTCGCTTTCTATGAAAGCATGGGCGTGAAAGGTTGGATTGCCTTTGAAAAGACAGTAAAATATATCAAAGATAATTATCCCGACCAGTTCATCATTGCCGATGCAAAGCGTGGCGATATAGGAAACACTTCCGCCATGTATGCCCGTACTTTCTTCGAAGAACTGGACATAGATTCTGTAACCGTAGCTCCTTATATGGGCGAGGACAGCGTAACTCCGTTCCTGACCTACGAAGGCAAATGGGTGATCCTGTTGGCACTGACTTCCAACAAAGGTTCTCATGACTTCCAGTTGACGGAAGACGTGAACGGTGAACGCTTGTTTGAGAAAGTGTTGCGCAAATCACAGGAATGGGCAGGCGATGACCGCATGATGTATGTGGTAGGCGCTACTCAGGGACGTGCGTTTGAAGACATCCGTAAAATTGTTCCTAATCACTTCCTTCTCGTTCCGGGTGTCGGAGCACAAGGCGGCTCGCTCGAAGAAGTTTGCAAGTATGGAATGAACAGTACCTGTGGGTTAATTGTTAACTCGTCCCGTGGAATTATCTACGTGGACAAGACAGAGAAATTTGCCGAAGCTGCCCGCACTGCCGCACAAGAAGTACAGGCACAAATGGCAGAGCAGCTAAAAGCCATTCTCTAAAAGAATAAAGAATCTCTAAAAGAAACGAATGCCTTACGAAAGAAAGATAATCAACGACCCTGTATTCGGGTTTATCAATATTCCAAAGGGGCTGCTGTATGATATTGTACGGCATCCCCTTTTGCAGCGTCTTACCCGCATCAAGCAAGTAGGGCTCTCCTCGGTAGTATATCCCGGCGCACAACATACCCGCTTCCAACACTCATTAGGTGCTTTCTATCTGATGAGCGAAGCTATCACCCAACTGGCCTCCAAAGGTAATTTTATCTTTGACAGCGAGGCTGAAGCTGTACAAGCGGCTATCCTGCTGCACGACATCGGTCACGGTCCTTTCTCTCATGTGCTCGAAAACACCATTGTCAAAGGAGTTTCTCACGAAGAAATCTCCCTTATACTCATGGAACGGATGAACAAGGAGATGAACGGGCAACTCAGCCTTGCCATTCAAATCTTCAAGGACGAATATCCGAAACGTTTCCTGCATCAGCTTGTAAGCGGGCAACTGGATATGGACAGGCTCGATTATCTTCGACGCGACAGTTTCTACACCGGTGTAACGGAAGGGAATATCGGTTCGGCAAGAATCATCAAAATGCTCGACGTGGCGGACGACCGCCTCGTTATCGAATCGAAAGGCATCTATTCTATTGAGAATTTCCTGACTGCACGCCGCCTGATGTACTGGCAAGTATATCTGCACAAGACCTCGGTTGCTTATGAAAGAATGCTCATCAGCACCCTGCTACGTGCTAAGGAACTTGCCTCAAAAGGTGTAGAATTATTTGCATCGCCCGCATTGCGTTTCTTCCTCTACAATGATATCAATCACCAGGAGTTCTATCATAATCCCGATTGTCTGGAAAATTTCATCCAACTGGATGATAATGATATCTGGACTGCTTTAAAAGTATGGAGCACTCATCCTGACAAAGTTCTTTCCACCTTAAGCCTGGGAATGATCAACCGAAATATCTTTAAAGTGGAAATTTCGTCGGAACCGATTAGTGAGGACAGAAAAAAAGAATTAACTTTGCACATCAGCCAGCAACTAGGCATAACCCTTTCCGAAGCGAACTATTTTGTCTCTACCC
>ERZ857629.2176-NODE-2176-length-19033-cov-3.792075_pt1 | contig 19033 bp, 17 predicted proteins | sample MGYA00519700_ERZ857629 | MGnify/ENA primary metagenome ERZ857629 (study PRJEB31778, sample SAMEA3449351) | human gut metagenome | biome: human gut; feature: human-associated habitat; material: faeces | place: United Kingdom | collected 2010/2012 ...
TCGGTACAAATGGGATTTGATTCATAAAATTTTCCTTTCCTACATAAAATTGAGTCTATTACCATTCTACCGTTTAAATGAGCGTGAAGATAATTTATTGCTAAAATTGGATATTTTTTTAATAAAACTTTACATAAAAAACAAAAAATTAAGCATTATTAAATGGATGCGTAAAAAACTATTGACATTTGCAATACTGCGAAAGGTTTTCTCTTATCTCACCGGCACGCTTTTCTGTTAGTGATGGAACGCCTTTCAGACGGTATTCGAGATTCATCTGTTCGTATTTGTAAACGCCAAGTGTGTGGTATGGAAGTATCTCCAACTTTTTTACACAGCTATACTTTTCAATGTGCTTTCCTAACAAATGGAGCCAGTTGTCGTCGTCGGTAAGACCAGGCACGACCACATGCCGGACCCAAGTCGTGATGCCGCGTTCTTCGAGTTTGTCAAGAAACAAAAGGTTGTTTTTCTGCTGAACGCCGGTGAGTCTCGGATAAAGTTCGGAATCCATTGTCTTTATGTCGAGTAGGACAAGATCCGTGTTGTCAAGAACATTCATGGCGTGTTCATCGCAGATTATGCCACTTGTGTCAAGTGCTGTGTGCAACCCCTCTTTGTGGCAAAGTCTGAAAAACTCGGCAACAAACTCTGCCTGGATAAGAGGTTCGCCTCCAGAAACAGTCACTCCGCCGTTCTTTATGAAAGTTTTATATTTCAACACCTCGTCAAGAAGTTCCTGAGGAGTTAGTTCGTATTGGCATTTTCCTTTTGGATCCCATGTGTCAGGATTGTGACAATAGAGGCAACGCAGAGGGCAACCTTGCATGAATGCCACAAAACGGATCCCTGGACCATCTACTGTTCCGAAGGATTCAAAGGAGTGTATTCTGCCAATCATGTGTTTGTGTTTTTATTGGGTTTTATTCTTTTATTGATACTTTATTGGGATATGTATGTTTGATTAGTCGGTGGTCAAAACGGGAGTTAGCAGAAGTTATCGGAAGTTAATCCGTCTGCGGCGGATGGAAGATAACGGACATTGCCATTATTTTTTCAATGAGTTATGCTATTGTCCGTTATCTTCCTTTAACTTCCGGCGAAGCCTAACTTCCGATAACTTCTGTTTTTGACGCACCCTCGTTTGTCTTATAAGTTCAAGACTTCCTTTAAACTTCATTAATAAGGTAGGATGTCGGCATTGCCTCCGTCTAACGGGTCGGAAATCATGTCGTTTGGCGGTACAGGACTCTCAATGCTGTTCATCTTGCTACCCATAATCTCGGAGCCGAAAGGGTTGTTATTGTCCGCATATTGCTTTACCGGGTCTTGGAATCGTGTAAACTCTCCGCGGAAAGTTAGCAATATGTCACCCGTAGCACCCTTACGGTGCTTGGCAATGATAATCTGTGCCATGCCACGCAAGTCGTTACCTTTCTCGTCGGTGAGTATATGGTAGTATTCGGGGCGGTGGACGAAGAGTACCATGTCGGCGTCCTGCTCGATAGCTCCAGACTCGCGCAAATCGCTGAGTTGTGGACGCTTGCCGTCGACACCGTTGCTGTTGTCACGGCTTTCAACTGAACGGTTGAGCTGCGAAAGGGCAAGTATTGGAATGTCAAGTTCTTTGGCAAGACCTTTGAGCGACTGTGAGATCTTTGAAACCTCTTCCTGACGGCTGCCGAATCGCATGCCGTTGGCGTTCATAAGTTGCAAGTAGTCCAGCATTATTATCTTTACTCCTTTTTCTCTTACCAACCGGCGTGCTTTCGTGCGCAATTCAAAGATCGACAGACCTGGCGTGTCGTCAATATAGAGAGGAGCTCCTTGGAGCAAACGGACATTCTTGTCAAGGCGTTCCCATTCGTCGGGAGAAAGCTGTCCATTAAGCATCTTGTTGCCGGGAATCTCACACACATTGGAGATAAGGCGGTTTACGAGTTGGACATTGTTCATTTCAAGAGAGAAGAATGCTATGGGTGTTCCGTGGTCCACGGCAATGTTCTTTGCGAGCGACAGGGCGAAAGATGTCTTACCCATCGCAGGGCGTCCTGCTATGATTACAAGGTCGGAACTCTGCCAGCCACTCGTCTTTTCATCGAGCTTCTGAAAGCCAGTCGGCACGCCGGTTAGACCGCCGGCATTAGCCGATGCGCTTTGCAGAATCTGCAAGGCTCGTGTGATGACCGGGTCTATCTGCACATAGTCTTTCTTCATGTTGCGCTGAGAGAGCTCAAACAGGCTTCCCTCCGCTTCTTGCATGAGTTCATCTACATCCACTGTTGCATCGAAGGCTTTCGTTTCGATTACACTGGCGTATGAGATAAGTTGGCGTGCAAGGAATTTCTGAGCAAGAATTTTTGCATGATACTCAATGTGTGCCGACGATGCGACATGCGAACTTAAATCGACGATATAGGCGGGTCCGCCGATTTCGTCGATTGTACCCTCGCGCTTCAGCTCATCGACAACCGTCATGATATCTACGGGATTCTCATTTATGCTGAGCGTCTGTATGGCCTTGAAGATCTTTTGGTGCTTCGGCTCGTAGAATGTCTCCGGATTGAGAGTCTCGGATACCATTGAGAAAGCGTCCTTGTCAATCATCAAGGCACCAAGCACCACTTTCTCCACATCCACGTCCTGTGGTTGCAGATGACCATAGGTCTTGTCGAAAGCCTGTCCTTGACCTTTTGAGGGTTTGTTCGGTGTTCTCTTTTCTGTCATTGGCATGTGTGGCGTTATTTGATAATCATGTTGTTTTCCGGGAAGACCACAGTCGGATGAAAGCTTTTGGCTTCGTCAAAGTCCATTATGGCATAGGACATTATTATAATTGTATCTCCGACAGTTACCTTTCGTGCAGCAGCTCCATTAAGACAGATGCAGCCACTGCCTCTTTCGCCTTTTATGATATATGTTTCAAATCTCTCGCCGTTGTTGTTGTCCACAATCTGCACCTTCTCACCTTCTATCATGTTGGCAGCATCCATCATGTCTTCATCAATGGTTATGCTTCCCATGTAGTTCAGATTTGCTTCTGTCACGGTGACGCAGTGTATCTTCGATTTCAATACTTCTATCATCATTTTTCAACTGCCTTTCTATAAGTTATGTGGTCAATAAGTCGTATCGGCGTGTTGCCGCAATAAACGGTGATGCACCCCACGATGTATTCGTTTTCGTCCCATGTCGATACATCCGTCAAGGTGTTGCCGTTTACGATGGAGAAATACTCCACTTCCAGACCGTCTTCTTTGTCTATGTTCTTCACCACATAGTCGTGGGTTTCTTTTGGACTGTGATTCTGCGAAAAGGCGATGCTCTCTTTCAAAACAGAATATATATGTGGAGCTATCGCGCGCTCGGAGGCTGTGAGCAGAGAGTTTCTTGAACTCTTTGCCAAGCCGTCTTCTTCGCGAATCGTTGTGCATTCAACAATCTTGACTGATGCTCCTATGTAGCGGACAAGTTCTTTCACCACAGCTATCTGCTGCCAGTCTTTTTCGCCGAAGTACGCTCGGTCGGGGGTGACGATATAAAAGAGGCGTGAAACGACCTGGCATACACCGTTGAAGTGTCCTGGACGGTGTGCTCCTTCCATCACTGTTGTTACAGGAGGAAATTCGAATTTTCTTGTATCTGGGGTAGGGTACATTTCCTTTACGGACGGGGCAAAAACGATGTCTGCCCCGCATTCGTCCATCAGTGTGCAATCGTGGTCAAGGGTGCGCGGGTATCGTTCGAGGTCGCCCTTGTCATTAAATTGTGTCGGGTTGAGAAAAACGGAGACTACTGTGATGTCATTCTCTTTTACGCTTCGTCTTACGAGTGATGCATGTCCCTCGTGGAGTGCACCCATTGTTGGTACGAGTCCAATACTTTTTCCTTCTTTCCGAACTTCAAACAGTTCGTTTTGCAATTCTACAATATTATCAATTACTTTCATCTTACTGTGTGCAATTTCTATGCAAAATAACAACATTTTTCTTAAACAAGGAAAAATAAATTCAAAAATATTACAAATCTGCGAGCATAATTAGCTATAATTCAAGAAAAGGGGTGCTATTAAAACTTTTTTTTGTAACTTTGTAGCACAGTATGTTAGGATGCAGATACGATGATGTATTTGTGGCATCTGTATCATATTTATTCATATAAAACAGCATGGCAAAGAAAATTCTATTCATCAATCAGGAGATAGCTCCTTATGTTCCAAATTCGGAATTGTCCGTAAATGGTAAAGATATTCCAAGCAAGATGCAGGAAGACGGGTATGAAATCCGCACTTTCATGCCTAAGTGGGGGAATATCAACGAACGTAGAGGGCAGTTGCATGAGGTTATCAGATTGTCCGGTATGAACATCGTCATTGACGACACTGATCATCCGCTTATTATCAAAGTCGCCTCCATTCCGCAGACACGCTTGCAGGTTTACTTTATTGACAACGATGACTTTTTCATGAAGCGCAAGATGGCGTTGGATGAAAATGGTGAGGAATACAGTGACAACGGCGAGAGAGCAATCTTCTTTGCACGCGGTGTCTTGGAGACTGTAAAAAAACTCAGATGGACACCTGATGTCATTCACTGTCAGGGTTGGATGGGTTATGTGGTGCCGTTTTTCATCAAGACGGCATACAGTAACGAGCCGACATTTGCCAATACCAAGGTAGTAACTTCTGTTTATGATGAAGTTCTTGAAAACAGTATTAACGAGAATTTCAAGAAGTGTGTGGAATTCAAGGATATTACGCGTGAATCGCTGACTGCTTATAGCGATGCATTCAATTTTGATGAATTTGGTAAGTTGGCAGTTGATTATAGCGATGCTGTAATCGAGGCTGTCCCCAATGCCAACAGCAAACTTATAGGCTATGCCAAGGAAAAGGGTGTTCCCGTATTGGATTTTGTCGAGGGCGACAAGGTGGAATCCTACAAGGAATTTTATGAAAAATATCTCTAAAAGAGGTGACGGATCTATGATGAAAATGAAAATTTGGATTAGTGTGCTTTTTGCCTCTGTCCTTACAGTCTCGTGCGATGATACCACGGGCACAATAGGAGGTTCTCTTATTGACAATCTGGATCATTTGGAAATCACAACCGATACGTTTAGCGTGGAAACAAGGTCTATCGTTGCTGACTCTGTCCTTTCGCGAAATGTCACTGGCTATTTGGGAAAGGTGAGGGATCCGGAGACGGGCGCTTATCTTTCAAGTGACTTTATGACCCAATTCTATTCTATTGAGAATTTCAGTTTTCCGAAGAAAGACAGCATAAAAAGTCGTATTGACGGGGCAGTGGTAGCCGATTCGTGCGAGATACGTCTCTATTATCAGAACTTCTATGGCGACTCTCTTTCAACGATGAAACTTGCCGCCTATGAACTTGATAAACCAATGCCTGAGGACGAGTTGTATTATTCCAATTTCGATCCGGAAAAGGAAGGATATGTGCGGAATGGCGGATTCTCTATCAACAAGATGTACACTCTTGCCGACAGGAATGTGTCTTCCAGCAAGCGTAATGAATCGGATTACATTCCGAACATTTGCATCCGTTTGGACAAGGAATATACCGACAAGGATGGCAAGAAGTACAATAACTTCGGAACTTACATCCTCAGAAAGTATTATGAAAATCCCGCCGACTTCAAGAACGCATATACCTTTATACATAATGTCGTTCCCGGCTTCTATTTTAAGACTAAAGGCGGTCTTGGGTCGATGGCATATATCTATCTTAGCCAACTGAATGTTTATTTCCGCCACGCCTACAAGGGTACAACAACCACGACAGGTGGAGAAAAGAAGGATACATTGTACGTTGGTGCCGGCGTAGCGGCTTTCCCTGGTACAGAGGAAGTCTTGCAGACGAGTCGCATCGGCAACGACAAGAAGACCCTTTCGAAGTTGGTTGCTGATAAATCATGTACATACATAAAGTCGCCGGCCGGCATATTCACCGAAATGACACTGCCTGTAGATGAGATTCTCAGAAACCACGAGAATGATACCATTAACTCAGCAAAAGTGGTGCTTACACGCATAAACAGCAATAGCTTGAACCGCGATTTCGCGCTGGATGCCGCGCAGACCTTGCTGATGATACCGAAGAGCGAAATTTATTCGTTCTTTGAACTCAATAAGGTCGCCGATTACAAAACATCATTCATCGCATCGCTCAACAGTACATACAATACATACACGTTCAACAATATCGGCAGCCTTATCAAGTATCTCGGCAAAAACGCCGACCGTTCAAAACCCGATTGGAATAAGGTCGTGATTGTGCCAGTGACAGTAACTGTCAATAATACTACTGGTGAATTGACAAAGGTAGCACACGATATGTCGATGACAAGTACTCGTCTTGTTGGTGGAAGTCAAAATCCATACTCTCCACTTAAAATAAGTGTGATTTACAGCAAATTCAAATAATATTGTTCCTATGGCAGATAATTTTCTTGAGCGCAAGCGTCGGGATTACGAGCAGAGGAAACTGGATTGGCTGAAAAAGCAGAAAAGATATTCTTCGCCATCGCTGATTCTCAGAAAAGCAAGTGAGAAATTCGGTGACGAATGATGATAAAGACTGAAAAAGTCCCACCATATATATAATTATGGTGGGACTTTTTGTCGTTTATACGATTTATTTGTGTACTTTTGCAATAAGAACAAAGATATATAAATATGGTAAAAATAATTCAGACACTATTTGCTTTCCTTTGCATTTTTATCATGTCTCTTGATGTCACAGCGCAGACAGCCAAGTGGCAAGACCTGTACAAAGTGAAGAAAAAAGACACCATTTATGGTATATCACGCAAATACAACATTACTATTGACGAGTTGATGGATGCCAATCCTGGCATGAAATCCCCAGAGTATTCGTTGAAGAAAGGTGACCAGTTGCTTATTCCTTTCCCTTCAGAGAAAGCAGCCAAACCTTCGACAACGGAGGCCCAAAAACCAGTGACCGCTGCGCCAAACGTGCGTGTCGGCGTGATGCTCCCGCTTCATAATGTTGATGGCGACGGACAGCGTATGACAGAATACTACCGTGGCATATTAATGGCGTGCGACAGTCTGAAGAAACGTGGCATAAGCACCAGCGTTTATGCGTGGAATGTGCCCATTGATGGAGATGTGAAGAATGTCCTTTCCGACCCGAATGCCGCCAAATGCAACCTTATCTTCGGTCCGCTTTACACAAAGCAGGTTCCTGCCATAGGCGATTTCTGCCATCGGAACAACATACGACTTGTGATACCTTTCTCCATCAATGGCAATGATGTTGCTGCAAACCCGCTGATTTATCAGGTCTATCAGCCGGAAACCACATTGACGGAGTCTGCCATCAATGCTTTTCTGGACAGGTTCGGAGGCAAACACATAGTTTTTGTCGACTGCAACGACTCTACAAGCCGAAAAGGTTCGTTCACATTCACTTTGCGTAAGAAACTCGAAGCCCGTGGTGTGAAATACAGCATCACAAACCTGCGTTCTTCAGATGCAATGTTTGCAAAAGCGTTTATGCAGAACGAAGGGAATATGGTGATTTTGAATACCGGCCGCTCGCCAGAACTGAATGCTACACTGGCAAAACTTGATGTTCTGAGAAAGGCGTTGCCTTCAGTGTCCATTTCTCTTTATGGCTACACAGAATGGCTTATGTACACCAAGGTCTATTGCGAGTATTTCCATAAATACGACGCCTATATCCCGACATCATTTTATTATAACCCAGCGGCAAAAAGTACGGTCGAATTTACAAAATCTTACGACAGGTGGTTTAAGTCGCCTATGCGGGAGTCGCTTCCCCGTTTCGCCATAACGGGTTATGACCATGCACAGTTCTTTATCGGAGGAATGTATCGCTATGGAAAATCGTTTTGCGGCAGTGTGCAGCAGCAGACTGCAAAGCCATTACAGACACCATTGAAGTTTAAGAGACTGGCAGGTGGAGGCTTGCAGAACCATGCGTTTATGCTTGTGCATTACAAGACGGACAAGACAATGGAATCAATTAATTATTGAAAACCGTTATGAAAAAATTGATTTTTCTGCTTGTCGCATTTGTTGCGGTCGAGCATAATGCGTTGGCACAGATTGGATTGCACCGCAACGACTTCTCCGTAGGTGTAAACGGTGGGTATGTGATGAGTAACATCGGCTTTACGCCCAAGGTGACCCAGCAGATGCATGGAGGGATGACCTATGGCCTGTCGTTCCGCTATGTGTGTGAGAAGTATTTCAGTACCATCTGTTCGGTATACGCTGAATGCAATTATGTGAGTCTTGGATGGAATGAACGCATTTTGACTACCGATGAAAAGCCCGTTATAAATGCCGTTACAGGCATCGCTGAGACATATAGCAGGGATATCAACTATATCCAGGTTCCCGTCTTTGCACATCTGGCATGGGGGCGTGAGACAAGTGGTGTGCAGTTCTTTTTTCAGGCAGGTCCACAGTTCGGTTTCATGCTGAATGAAAAGACACATGCAAATTTTGATTTGGAACATCGCAACCTTGCTGACCGTTCCAACCAGACTTGTGAGCAGGAGAGCATGCCGGTTGAAAACAAGTTCGACTATGGCATTGCTGCCGGTCTTGGTCTGGAATTCTCGGCTCGGCGTGTAGGGCATTTCCTATTGGAGGGACGCTACTATTACGGTTTGGGAAACATTTATGGTGACTCGAAGAAGGATTATTTTGCGAAATCGAATATAAACAATATCGTTGTCAAGCTTACATATCTGTTTGATATTACACGCACAAAGAAACAATAAAACCTTCGAAATTTATGTTTTCATTTGCACATACGGATATTTGTTTTTAAATTTGTGGCAGTTTAGCTAAAACAAATAGCAATAAAAAATAAATCATTAAACAATTAAATCAACAAAAACACAAGTAAGTTATGTTTGAAAATCAACCTAAAGGTCTATGGTCCCTGGCTCTTGCCAACACAGGAGAACGCTTCGGTTATTACACAATGTTGGCTGTGTTCCTTCTGTACTTGCAAGCAAACTTCGGTTTCGAGACAGGAATTGCAAGTACAATTTACTCCACCTTCTTGATGATGGTGTATTTCCTCCCCATCATCGGCGGTATCGCAGCTGACAAGTTTGGTTTCGGCAAGATGGTTACCACGGGTATCTTCATCATGTTCATTGGCTACCTTGTTCTCTCGCTCCCCCTTGGCAAAGATACCATTGCCATTACCGCTATGGGAATGTCGCTCATCCTTATTGCCTTAGGAACAGGTCTGTTCAAGGGTAATCTGCAGGTTATGGTTGGTCGTCTTTACGACGAACCCAAGTTTGCCAGCAACCGTGACTCTGGATTCTCACTCTTCTACATGGCCATCAACATCGGTGCCATGTTCGCACCTACAGCAGCCATCAAGATTATGGACTGGGCACAGGTCAGCTTAGGCGTATCACCTGAAGACGCTTATCATTTTGCGTTTGCCGTAGCTTGTGCTTCGCTTATCCTGAGTATCGCCATATACTACCTCTTTAGTTCCACTTACAAGCATGTCCTTGCTAACGAAACAAAGCAACAGACGGCAAACGCCAAAGACACTAACGCTAATGACCTTTCTCCAGAAGAGACAAAGGAGCGCATTGTTTGTCTGTGCCTTGTATTTGCTGTGGTTATCTTCTTCTGGATGGCATTCCATCAGAACGGCAATACACTGACATTGTTTGCCCGCGACTATACACAGACAACATCTGAGGGTCTGCAGTCAATGGCATTCGATGTTACCAACCTCGTTGCGTGCATCTTCGTTGTATATGGCAGTTTCAGCCTTGTACAGAGCAAGACAGGCAAAGGCAAGGGCATTGCTCTTGGCGTAATCGTTGCAGCCATCGCATACCTTTTCTATAAGTATAACAACCTCGAAGGTGCAGTTGATATCAAGGCTCCTATCTTCCAGCAGTTCAACCCATGCTATGTAGTAGCATTGACACCGGTAAGTGTTGCTTTGTTCTCTTGGCTTAACAAGATTGGTAAGGAACCTACATCCCCTGAGAAAATAGGTCTTGGTATGCTCGTTGCTGCTCTCGGTTTCGTATGGATGGCAGTAGGCTCTATGGGACTCGAACTTCCTTTGACACAGGGCGTAGCTGAGACAGAGGGCCCGCGTGTAAGTGCCAACCTCCTCATCTCCACCTATCTCATCCTTACATTCGCAGAACTTCTGCTTTCTCCGATCGGCATCTCGTTCGTAACGAAGGTAGCTCCTCCGAAATATGCAGGTTTGATGATGGGTCTTTGGTTCGGTGCAACAGCCATTGGTAATCAGTTGGTAATGGTTCCTGGCATCATGTGGGGTCAGAACTTCAGCCTCGTAACCATCTGGGGTGTTCTTGCCGGCATCTGCCTCGTATCAGCCCTCTTCATTTTCTCTATCATCAAGAAACTTAACAGGGTTAGTTAAAAACGTTCGCAAGCAACTGTTTTGTTGCTGAAAAAATAAACTAAAAATGTGCGTCAAGACCGTTAATGTGGTCATGGCGTACATTTTTAGTTTTAAACTAACCAGAGAATCGGCTATCACGGCAAATGGGTTATGGCCGAACTGCTCTTCGTTGCGATTCTGCTGTCCACTATTAATCACCATAAGCATCACTGGGTGTTATTCGAGCAGTTCTCCGACAAGGTGAGTATCCATAATTATGGAGGTGTGTTAATTGATGCAACCATAAATGCTTTTCTATCAATTACAGTTTGCTTTGTGCCGTATTATTATCATTTTAATGTAAAAATGTATAATTCTCAATTTTTTATCGTAACTTTGCAGAGCTTAGATTGCGGCATCGTCAAAATGGGAACTAGGTTTGATTTTCATAACCGATGCACTCGAAAAAAACAGTAAATATAGAAAAATAAATCATAGAATCAAGTATGTCAAACAAGTTTGTTGAGCATAAGGGTCTCAATTTGGTAGAGACAAACAGAGAGGTTTTAGACAAGTGGATGCGTGATGATGTCTTTCATAAGTCGATTAATGAGCGTGAAGGCTGTCCGCAGTTCGTGTTTTTCGAGGGTCCTCCTTCGGCAAACGGACATCCGGGAATACACCATGTTTTGGCAAGAGCTATAAAAGATACTTTCAACCGTTATAAGACGATGAAAGGCTTCCAGGTACATAGAAAAGCGGGATGGGACACTCATGGACTTCCCGTGGAACTTGGCGTGGAGAAAGAACTTGGCATTACAAAAAAGGATATTGACAACAAGAATTCTGAAAAATACATCTCGACAGAAGAGTACAACCGCAAGTGTCGTGAGAACGTGATGATGTTTACTGCCGAATGGCGTAAACTTACAGAAGAAATGGGATATTTCGTCGATCTTGACAATCCTTACATTACTTACGACAACAAATACATCGAGACACTTTGGTGGCTTCTTAAACAGCTCTACAACAAGGGCTTGCTTTATAAGGGCTATACAATACAGCCGTATTCTCCCGGTGCCGGTACAGGTCTGAGTTCGCACGAGTTGAACCAGCCGGGATGCTACCGCGACGTGAAGGACCTTACCACAACTGTGCAGTTCCTCATAAAGGATGCGAAAGCAGATTGGTGCAAGTGGGGAAAGCCTTACTTCCTGGCATGGACCACAACTCCGTGGACTCTGCCGTCGAACGTGGCTCTTTGTGTCGGACCCAAGATTGATTATGTGGCCGTAGAGACATATAATCTTTACAACGGCGAACCTATGACACTCGTAATGGCTGAGAACCTTGTGAAGTCGTATCTGAAGCCGGAACATGAGTGCAAGGAAGGCGACCTCCTGCCGTTTGACAAGGAGAAGAAGGTTTGTCCTTGGCGTGTCATCGACCGCATGAAGGGTACGGAACTTGAGGGCCTGCACTATGAACAACTCATGCCGTGGGTGAAGCCATGTGAAAAGGTTGATGACTTTGCACCCGACTTTGTGAAATTCTATGCGGCTGCGCATCCTGAAAAGGTGTTCTCGTCAGAGGACGGACGCGACCGCTTCGTCGAAATGGAGACAGAGGCTTTCCGCGTAATCCTCGGCGACTATGTTACAACAGACGACGGTACCGGTATTGTGCATATCGCTCCGACATTTGGTGCTGACGACGCCAAAGTGGCAAAAGATGCCAATATCCCTGCGCTTTATCTTATAAACAAAAAGGGTGAAACACGCCCGATGGTAGATTTGCAGGGAAAGTTCTATGTCATTGACGACCTTGATGCAAACTTCGTAAACGCATGTGTCAATAAGAAAGCATACAGCCGCCATGCCGGAGACTATGTGAAGAACGCATACGACCCGAGATTCAATGTTGATGGCGTGTGGGACAAGGCTGCATCAGACAAGGCCGAAGACCTGAACATTGTCCTCTGCTATGAATTGAAGCAGGAGGGCAAGGCCTTCAGAAACGAAAAGCATGTTCACAACTACCCGCATTGCTGGCGCACTGACAAGCCAATCCTTTATTACCCGCTTGACAGCTGGTTCATCAAGGACACGACTTGCAAGGAGAGAATGGTGGAACTGAACAAGACCATAAACTGGCAGCCAGAATCCACAGGTACCGGCCGTTTCGGCAACTGGCTTGAGAATCTCAACGACTGGAACCTCTCACGTTCGCGTTTCTGGGGAACTCCGCTGCCGGTATGGCGCGATGAAAACCGTGGCGAGAAGTGCATTGGTAGTCTTGAAGAACTTTATGCAGAAATAGAGAAATCGGTGGCTGCAGGCGTCATGGACAGCAACCCGTTGAAAGACAACGGTTTCGTGGTGGGCGACTATTCGCAGGAGAACTATGACAAGATAGATTTGCACCGCCCGTACGTTGATAAGATTGTCCTTGTAAACGATGAAGGCAAACCGATGTATCGTGAAAGCGATCTGATTGATGTGTGGTTCGATTCCGGCTCAATGCCTTACGCACAGCTTCACTATCCCTTTGAGGGTGAAATGGCACGTGGTGACGAGAATGACCGTGACGCCCTTGTACACAGCACATACCATGGCTATGCAATACCTCCAAAGTTCTATCCTGCCGACTTTATCAACGAAGGTGTGGATCAGACTCGTGGCTGGTTCTTCACTCTACATGCCATTGCAACGATGGTATTCGACAGCGTGGCCTTTAAGAATGTCATTTCTTCGGGTCTTGTGCTTGATGCAAAAGGCAACAAGATGTCAAAGCATTTGGGAAATGCTGTGAATCCGTTTGAGATGATAGACAAATACGGTGCTGATGCCGTGCGCTTCTATATGATGACCAATTCCGAACCTTGGGACAACTTGAAGTTCGACCCCAACGGCGTGGATGAAGTGAGACGCAAGTTCTTTGGCACTTTATATAATACGTATTCGTTCTTCAGCCTCTATGCAAATGTCGATGGTTTCAACTTCTCTGAGGCAGAGGTTCCGGTTGCAGAACGCCCGGAAATCGACCGCTGGATTCTTTCCGTGCTCAACACCCTCATAAAGGGCGTTGGACGAGAAATGGAGAATTATGACCCGACGCGTGCAGGACGCCTGATAGATACGTTTGTCAATGACGACCTCTCCAACTGGTATGTGCGTCTGAACCGTAAACGTTTCTGGGGCAAGGAAATGTCAAAGGACAAGCTGTCAGCTTATCAGACTCTTTACACTTGTCTTGAAACCGTGGCAAAACTTCTTGCTCCGTTCGCTCCGTTCTATGCAGACCAGCTGTATCTTGACTTGAACAATGCAACGGGCAAAGACACCACTCTGTCTGTACATCTTGTTGAGTTCCCGAAAGCTGACGAATCGCTCGTGGACAACGACCTTGAGACACGAATGGGATTGGCCCAGAAGATAACTTCAATGGTTCTTGCTCTGCGCAGAAAGGTGAACATCAAAGTGCGCCAACCGCTTCAGGCAATCATGATACCTGCGGTGGATAGTGCGCAAAAGGCACACATTGAAGCCGTGAAGGATCTTGTCATGAACGAGGTGAATGTCAAGGAGCTTCGCTTTGTCGAAGGCTCTGGTGTACTTGTGAAAAAGGTGAAGTGCAACTTCAGAACCATGGGCAAGAAATTCGGAAAACTCATGAAGGGTATAGCTGCCTTTATGTCTGAACTTTCGCAGGAGCAGATTGCTGAGCTTGAGAAGACAGGTGTAATCGAAGGAGTTGTGGAAGGACAGACCGTCACAGTCGAGGCTGCTGATGTCGAGATTATTTCCGAAGATATTCCCGGATGGCTCGTTAGCAACGAGGGTAACCTCACCGTTGCCCTTGAGGTAGAACTCAACGACGAACTCCGGAAGGAAGGAATGGCCCGTGAACTCATCAACCGTATTCAGAATATGCGCAAGGATGCCGGATTGGAGATAACAGACCGCATCAGGGTAACGATTTCTCCTTACGAGCTGTCAGACATGGCAGTAGAATCGTTCGATGAATATATAAAGGGTCAGGTCTTGGCCGATGCGATTACATTGGAAGCAAATGATGGTGCAGAGGTGGAATTTGACGATTTCAAACTGAATATAAAAATAGAAAAATCATCAAAGTAAAATAATTCAAACCGAGTGATTGGGCATTATAATATACCCGGTCACTCTGTTTTTCCTTTTGGTAAATGGATGAAAACTAAATAAACAAAAGGTTCCATAAAACAATACAACTTATTGAAAAACAAATATTATGGCAGAAAAGAAACGTTATACAGACGAAGAACTTGAAGAGTTCAAGGGAATAATAAATGACAAACTGCGTTTGGCTCGTCGTGATTTCGATGTTATGATGAAGCAGCTTATGAATGCCGACGGAAACGATGTTGATGACACTTCTCCAACCTACAAGGCACTGGAGGAGGGTAGCTCTTCACAGACCAAGGACGACATCGCACAGATGGCTCATCGTCAGCAGAAGTTCATTCAGGGACTTGAGGCAGCTCTTGTCAGAATAGAAAACAAGACATACGGTGTAGATAGAATAACAGGCGAATTGATACCGAAAGAGCGTCTTCGTGCCGTTCCGCATGCTACACTCAGTGTCGCCTCAAAGAATGCTCGCAAGAAATGAGATGTAATGGTAGAGGTCTGAGCAACGGATGGCTGTCTATTGTTATCATCGCTTTGATTCTTGTTATAGACCAACTCCTCAAAATCGAGGTAAAGACCAGTCTGTCGCTTGGCAGTGCTGTTAAGGTGACAGACTGGTTTTATATAGAATTCGTGGAGAATAACGGGATGGCTTATGGCATGACATTCTTCAACAAGCTTGTGCTGAGCGTTTTCCGTATAGTTGCCATCTCTTTTATCGGATGTTTCATATACCGTCTGGTAAAGCAAGAACATTCAAGGGGATATCTGGTGTGCCTTTCCATGGTTCTGGCAGGGGCTGCCGGTAATTTGGTAGACTGTATGTTCTATGGCTTGATTTTTGAAGCTTCAACGCCTTATTCCATTGCAGGGTTTGTGCCGTTTGGTGAAGGTTATTCCACATTTCTGTATGGCAAGGTGGTAGATATGTTCTATTTCCCCATCATTCAGACGCATTGGCCTGACTGGGTTCCGTTTTGCGGTGGGGATGAATATGTGTTCTTTTCGCCTGTTTTCAATTTCGCCGATGCATGCATCAGTGTGGGAGTTGTCCTCCTGCTTCTGTTCTACAGACGCGAACTGGAGCGCATAGGGCAAGTATGGAAAGGTTTTTCTTCCGAAAAGAAGGCGAATGAGTAGTTTATTGTGCGATTCCAACGTGAGCAATCACTGTAAATTTGGCTGATATGAGAAAGTTTCATTACTTGATGTTTGTATTTTGTATGATTGTTTTGCTGGGCAGTTGCAAACCTGGTGTTCCCAACAAATACATACAACCATCCGAGATGGCGAACATCTTATATGAATACCATCTTGCCGATGCCGTTGTGAATGCATCACAAGGTACGGATAGTGTTGCCATGCGCGCATACCAGGCAAATATTCTTGAAAAGTACAAAGTCACGCAAAGCGATTTTGATTCTTCCATGGTTTATTATTCCCGACACACTAATTTGCTTGAGGATGTTTATAAACAGTTGTCTGGAAAGATAGAAAGCGAGTCTATGGCGTTGGGCATAAATGGAGGAAGCGGTTACGGACAACTTTCATTGAGTGGCGATACGGCTAATGTATGGAAGTACGACAGGACATTTGTCTTGTCCCCACATGATGCTACCAACTCCTTTGTTTATGAAATAAAGGCTGATACATCATATTACGCAGGCGACGCCCTTGCTCTTGATTTTGACGCTCAATTCCTTTATCAGGATGGAATCCGTAGTGCCGTTGCTGTGATGGCGGTGTATTTTGAGGGCGATAGTGTGGCTGTTGCTACTTCTCAGATGTCCTCATCGTCACATTACCACCTTCAGATAAGCAACGAGGGCCATCTTAAAATAAAAGGAATCAAAGGTTTCTGGCTGTTGAACGAGGAGAAGTCCATAGGTTCAGCAACAACCTTGAAAATAATGATAGCATCAAATATTAGGCTGATAAAAATGCACAAGGCGGAAGAACCGTCTTCTCTGCCAAATGATACAACCACGGTAAGTGCTTCCCAAAAAGATTCCTTGGAAAATGCTGATGGACTGAAATCTGATTATGATAAAAATGCGAATCTACTGATACGGCGGAGAAAAGGTCTTGGAAAACAATAGCAAAACGAGTATGTCCCAATCACGGCGCATTGCTGTAAACCGTGTCGTTCTGCCTGATTCGTCAGTGCTGAATCTTGCAGTATTGGAACTTGACGATGGCGTTGTGACAAATATACGCCCGCTTACAAAGGAACTTCCTTTTACGGAATGGGTTGGCGGATGTGCGGAACTGCATGCAGAGACTGACGGCAGACTGCGAGCATATAAAGAAGGAAAAATCATTAAATAAGAAAATATAAATTCTAATGTAACTATGTTAAGTGTAAATGAATTAGAAGATCGACTTATAGATCTTGCTTTTGCCGAGGATATTGGTGATGGCGACCATACCACATTGTGTTGTATTCCTGACGATGCCATGGGAAAATCGCATCTGTTAATCAAGGAGGAAGGTATCTTGGCAGGTGTTGAAGTAGCCAAAAGGGTGTTTGCCCGTTTCGATCCGACAATGCAGGTTGAGGTGCTGATAAACGATGGAGCACATGTGAAAGTCGGCGATATTGCCATGATTGTTACAGGAAAGGTGCGTTCTCTGTTGCAGACAGAGCGTCTTATGCTCAACATCATGCAGCGAATGAGCGGTATTGCGACAATGACCAACAAATATGTAGAACGACTGAAAGGTACTCATACACATGTTCTTGACACACGCAAGACAACTCCGGGATTGCGCATGCTTGAAAAGCAGGCCGTAAAAATCGGTGGTGGAATGAATCACCGCATAGGTTTGTTTGATATGATTTTGTTGAAAGACAACCATGTGGATTTTGCCGGCGGTATTGCAAACGCGATAAACCGTTGCCACGAATATCTCAGAGAAAAGGGACTTGACCTTAAAATAGAGATAGAGGTACGCAATTTTGACGAATTGCAGCAGGCAATGGATTGTGGTGGCATCAATCGTATCATGCTCGACAACTTTTCTGTTCCAGACACAAAGAATGCTGTCGAACTGATTGCTGGCAGATTTGAGACAGAGTCAAGTGGTGGAATAACATTTGATACAATACGCGATTATGCGGAATGCGGTGTTGATTTCATTTCTGTTGGAGCCTTGACTCATTCTGTGAAAGGCCTTGACATGTCGTTTAAGGCGTGTTAATCCGCATCTAAGTTGAATACAGAAATTGAGGATTGCGAGAAAAACAATCCTCAATCTTCCATTTATTATAAATAACAGAGGTTCCGCAAGCTTTTGAACTTGTCGTCAGCAAGCGAGTGAACGAGAAGTAAGAAGCACGGAACTTAAATGAATAAAGTAATGAAAAAACTGATAATAAGTTTGTTTTGCTTATGCTGTTATGTGAATGCTTCCGCTTGTACCAATCTTATTGTTGGCAAGAAAGCAAGTACAGACGGCTCGGTATTGGTATCATATAGTGCCGACGACTATGGAATGTTCGGATACCTTTGCCATTATCCGGCTGCCACACACCAGCAGGGCGAGATGAGAAAAGTGTATGATTGGGACAGTGGTGTTTATCATGGTGAGATACCCGAAGCGCCGGTTACATACAATGTGATTGGAAATATCAATGAGTATCAGGTCTCTATAGCAGAGACAACGTTTGGCGGACGTGAGGAAATGGTTGATACAACCGGTATTCTCGATTATGGTTCGTTGATATATATAGCCCTTCAAAGAAGTAGAACAGCTAAGGAAGCTATTTCCGTTATGACAAAACTAGCGGAAACTTATGGTTATTGTTCCGGAGGCGAGACCTTTTCCATCTGCGATCCTAATGAGGCATGGATAATGGAAATGATGGGAACTGGAAATGGCTCCAAGTCAGTTGTGTGGGTTGCATTGCGCATACCAGACGATGCTATATGCGCTCATGCCAACCAAAGCCGCATAGGAAAGTTCAACATGAAAGACAAAAAGAATGTGCTTTATTCCAAAAATGTAGTTTCCTATGCTCGTAAAATGGGTTGGTTTACCGGAAAGGATTCTGATTTTTCGTGGAAACACACATACGCTTCTCCCGATTTTTCAGGTCGCAGATTCTGTGAAGCACGCGTATGGAGTTTCTTCCGCCATTATAATGACGGCTTTGACAAGTATCTCCCGTGGGCACTTGGTAAGGACAAGAATGCAGAGGATATGCCTTTGTGGATAGTTCCTGACCGTAAATTGTCTGTGCATGATGTGGAAATGTGCATGCGTGACCATTATGAAGGTACAGCATTGGCTTTGGATTCAACAAATATCGGTGGCGGTATATATGAAATGCCATACAGACCTTCTCCGCTTACTTTTACCGTTGAAGGAAAGAAGTACTTCAATGAACGTCCAATCTCCACACAGCAGACTGCATTCACCTTCGTTTCTCAGTTGCGTTCATGG
>ERZ857629.2179-NODE-2179-length-19011-cov-7.682686_pt1 | contig 19011 bp, 19 predicted proteins | sample MGYA00519700_ERZ857629 | MGnify/ENA primary metagenome ERZ857629 (study PRJEB31778, sample SAMEA3449351) | human gut metagenome | biome: human gut; feature: human-associated habitat; material: faeces | place: United Kingdom | collected 2010/2012 ...
AATACAATATCATGTAGTAGATAAACAAAATACTATGACATATAAACTTGGGGATATTACTGGGGACAATTTAATAACAGCTGCTGATACATCGGATATAATTCGATATCTTAAAGATGAACCTAGTATATTCAACCAAGAGTCTTCTGCAAAATACGCTGGAGATGTTGATAATGATGGAAAGATAACGACAAACGATACTGATTTAATTCAAAAGTATGCTGCGAGTATTGTTAGCACTTTCCCAGCGGGCGCTCCACTTGAAGAAAAAACAACGACAAAAGAAATAATAAATGTAAATCCAGATACATTCTTAATAGAAAACTCTATTGAAAAAGGACAAACACATGAATATGAAATAATGATGTGGATAAGTAATACTGCAACAAATACTGATTTGTATGTAAATGGAGATGCAACAAAACCTATTGAGTATAAATATGCACTTAATATTGAAGCAAGTGATGAAGAAACGAAAGCGAAAAACTATGTTTCAAATATTAGAGTAATCATTGAAGACTATTATAGTTATGATGAATGGGATGACAAAACATATACAAAAATAACACCAATTACCGATTATAATTTTACTAACACAAAAGAGCCAACAATCTTATCTGCGATTGCTAAATTTTGTGATGATAATGGTTATGAGTATAAATATCAAGTATACGATTATAACAATAAGAAGGCATTTTTAATTGAGAAGTTAGGTAATCTTTCTTTAGATATGTCAAATAATACTCTTGCTATATTTTATTCGGTTATAAGAAAGGATACTAATAATAAATATTATTTAATTGATAAAACTAATGAATATACACTTGTAGCGGATATTAACACTTACATAAATGATCATTTAGATTTTGTTTTACAAGATAATGATATTGTATATATTATTTATAACTTGTATTCCTCAAAAGATGAAACTATACAAAATAAAATAGATGAGTTAAATAATGCAACTTAAATAGGGAAATAGTAAAAATTACTATTTCCTTTTTTTAAAAACTATTATATAATGAATATAGACATAAGAGTAGGGTGGTTAAAATATGCAAAATTACATAGAACAATTAAAAATAAAATACGATTACGATGATAAAACAATAAATGCACTAACTAAAATAATCCCTGCTTTAATAGACTATTATGGAATAGAATATGAAGACACAATTCTAAAAGCAATAAACGATACAGAAATAATATGCTGCAATTCCTATCAAACAATTTCAAAAATAAAAGAAGAAAAAAAATTGACCACAAAAACAGGAAACACTCAATTAAAAGATATAGAGTCTGAAGGAGCATATCTTTCAAATATTAAAATAATTTATAACGAAATACAAAATAAATATGAAATAATAAAACAAAATAGAAAAATAGTAATATCCCATACATACAATCTAGATTCACCAAAAGGACTTGAAGTATTAATACTAAATATATGTAGAACAATAAAAGCAGAAAACGAAGAATACCAAGTAGACGGTAACACTTTAATTCAAAAAGAAGGTCTATCTGAAAGAACATATCAAATATCAATGGATGAGGAAGATATAAACTTAGACCTATCACAAGAAACAAATATAGGTATTCATATAGGTTCCTTATTATATGATACAGAACAAATAGAATCAATTATTCTAAAAGACAAATATGACACCCATAAATATGATTATTTAAGACTAATAATAAAATACATAAAAGAAGTATTTGAACTAAAAGAAACTCTAAATGAAGAAGAACTATTAAAAAATAATGCTTTTAAAAATATATATCAAAATAAAGAACAATTCGAAGAACTATCAAATCAAATAGATGAATGCTTAAATATAGAACACGAAATGGTAATATATGCCATGAATAGAGAAGAAAAAGATAAATTAGAACAAATACTAAAAGAAACATTCGAAGAAAAAATGATCAAAGAATTAGTAATACTAAAAAAAGAATCAGACAAAATAAAAAGAGTTAAAACTCCTGAGTACTAAAATCAGGAATAAAACTCTTTTTTTGTGTACCATCTTCTTGAACAAAACAATTCCTAACACCCAAATCATAAGCATAATCAATCATTCTATAATACTCATCATTAGATAAAACACGATTAAGCTCATCAAACTCCAACTCTCTAATCGGAGTATATTGATTCATTATACTAATAAAAATATCATCATGATACTTATTATACAAATAATCTATGATCTTAACAGAATCATCATAACAACCAGGCAACATTAAATGCCTTACAACAACCCCTCTTTTTATAATACCATCATCATCAAAAACAGGACTACCAACTTGTCTATACATCTCCTCAATTGAAGAACTAGCATACTTAAAATAATCAGGACAACTAGAATACTTAACAGCAAGATCATTAGAATAATACTTAAGATCAGGTAAATAAACATCAACAATGCCATCAAGCATCTTAAGAGTAGATACATTCTCATAACTACTAGTATTATAAACAATAGGAATACTAAGACCATTTTCCTTTGCAAGAAGAAGTCCTTCACGTATCAAAGGAACATAATGAGTCGGAGTAACCAAATTAATATTAAGAGCGCCTTTGTTTTGTAAATCAATACAAATATCACTAAACTTAGAAACACTAATTTCCTTTCCAACACATTCACTACTAATCTCATAATTTTGACAAAAAACACATCTTAAATTACAATTACTAAAAAATATAGCACCACTACCCAAATCTCCAGATATAATAGGTTCCTCAAAAAAATGAAGATCAGCACGAGCTATTTTTAATTTGTTACTTGCTTTACAAAAACCAATACTATTATTACGATTAACACCACATTCTCTTGGACATAACTTACAACATGAAAAATAATCCATAATACCACCAAAAAATATTATAACAAAAATGAATAAAAATAACAAAAAAATATCACTACATAAACAGGTGATAATAATGAGTAAATATAAAGTAGATATAACAGGACTAAATACAAATAGTATTAAAGTCCTAACACAAGAAGAAATGGAAGAACTATTTATAAAAATGCAACAAGGAGATCAAAATGCAAGAGACGAATTAATACATGGTAATCTAAAACTAGTACTATCAATTCTAAAAAGATTCAATAAAAAAGATGAAAACTTAGACGATCTCTTTCAAATTGGATGCATTGGACTAATAAAAGCAATAGATAATTTTGATCTATCATATCAAGTAAAATTCTCAACATATTGTGTTCCAATGGTAATGGGAGAAGTAAGAAGATATCTAAGAGATAACAATAGCATAAGAGTAAGCCGAAGTATAAAAGATACAGCTTATAAAATATTAAAACTAAAAGATGAACTAACTATAAAAAATGGAAAAGAACCAACAGATGAAGAACTAGCTAAATTATTAGAAATAGATATATCCGAACTAGCATTAGCACTAGATTCATTAAGACAACCAGTAAGTCTGTTTGAACCAATATATAATGATGGGGGAGACACTATTTATTTATTTGATCAAATAGAAGACAAAAAAAATAATAACGATCTAGACATCCGATTAGCAGTCAATAAAGCAATAGAAAACCTAACAGAAAGAGAACAATACATAATAGATCAAAGATTCATAATAGGAAAAACCCAAATGGAAATAGCACAAGAACTAGACATATCACAGGCACAAATATCTAGAATAGAAAAAACAGCACTACAAAGAATAAGAAAACAACTATAACAATATTAGACAATTTATAAATAAAATTAATGTATAAAAAAAACAAAAATAAGAACATATAAAAGTAAAACATAATAAAAACATTGTTAAATACTTGTATAAAACTACTAAAAGTAGTATATTATATATAAAGAAGCACGTTCCTTGAACGCCGTCTTCTTGTGTTGACGAAAGATGCGACGTTTCCCTATATCAGAGAGACGTCGCATTTATTATAACTATTACTTAAAATATTTTAAGAAGATAATTAATAATAAAATAATAACTACAAATTGTAGCAAAATGACAAAGTCTTTTTTACTCATCATAATTATCACCCCATTTCTTAAAAAAGATAATGAAGACGGCGCCCAAAGATACGTGCAATATAAATATAACAAATAATTGTTTGCGTGTCAAGTTTGTTGAGTAGAAGAATCTAACAAGAAATAGTACTTGAAAAAGTGCTTTTTTTGTTGTAAAATTAAACCATAAGAATAGACAAAATAGTCTAAAATGGAGGTAAAACAATGACAAACAATAATTCGTATGGGGGGGGGGCAAAATACTTATAACCCTTTAAAAAATAAAGGAAGAAATAAAAAGATAACAACTATAATAATATTCTTAGTACTAATAATAGTTAGTATTTCTTTTGCTTTGTTTAATCCAAGTATTAATTTACTAGGAAGAAGAAATATAAAAATATCTAAATGTGAACTAGATATAAACTTTAAAGAAAGTGATGAGTTAATGTTAGTTAGTAAGTATCCTATATCAAAAGAAGAAGCTTTAAAGTATGATGCAAAAGATATTACTATAACTAATAATTCTACATGTGATACGTTATATTATAAGTTAACTATAAAAGATTTAAGTAATTCTAATATAAATAAAAATAAAATAAATTATCAATTAATAGATAAAAGTGATAATAGTGAAATAGTAGATAAGAATCCAGATAATTTTTTAGTAGAGGATTCGCTTACTAAAGGAAATAATAAATCATATAGTATAAGAATATGGATAGATGAGAGTGCAACAAATACTGATTTATATGAAAATGGAGATACAACAAAACCAATTGAATATAAATATGCACTTAATGTTGAAGCATATGATGAAGAGATTAAAAAAGAAGAATATGCATTATCATTTGCTAAGGCTAAAGTTGGTACTGATGGTCTAGAACAAATAACTCATACAATAGATGACACATTACAAGTAGATAGTAAGTTTGTAACAGAATATAGATATCGTGGAGGAAATGTAAATAATTATGTAACATTTAATAATGAGGTATGGAGAATAATCGGAGTAATACCAACTGAAGATACAAATGGTAATGTAGAAAATAGATTTAAGATAATAAAAGATGAATCTATTGGAAATATGAAATGGAATGGTACAGATAGTATAGATTCTAGCTTGGGTAATAACTGGGTAATAGGTTCATTAAATGAATACTTAAATAATGATTATTATAATACATTAACAAGTGATGCACAAAATATGATAGGAATAACAAAATATTATTTGGGAGGATATAATACTTCACAAATAACAACTGATGTAATGTGGCAATATGAAAGAAAAAATGAAGCAAATAGAACAGACTACTATTATGGTACAAATCCAATAATGCAAAATGATGACTCTAAGAAGATAGCAATAATGTATGCAAGTGATTATGGATATGCAGCATCAAAAGAATGTACAAGTAACTTATTTGATTATGATGATACAAGTTGTAAAACAACAAATAACTGGCTAGATAAGAGTGAAACTACATGGTTACTTGCGCAATATTCTGAAAGACACGAACACGCATTTTATATAGATAGGGGAGAGTACGTTGCTCTGCCTGGTTCTAATGGATATGTATATGGTGATATTTACGCAGTGTCACCTGTCCTAACTTTATCATCCAATGTAAAAATATCAAGTGGCTCAGGTACAAGTTCTGACCCATACAAGCTTCAATTAGACTAAATGCATGTAAAGTAACCTAGTATAAAAGCGTAAAGAAACCCATTATAAATTGACAAACCACATCTTTTAATATAAAATTATATGTGATTTAAGGGATGTGATCTAAATGAAAAAATATGATAAAAAAGACTATATAAACCTAGCAATTTTAATCATATTTTTTTTAGTATTTATAACTATATTAATGCTATGTACAAAAAATTCAATATATGGTTCAAAACTAGACTATGCAGATCAACACTACATGATCCCCGAATACTTTAGGACCCTTTTCTACAATAGCAAACAACTATTTCCAAACTTTGCCCTTAACTTAGGAATGGGACAAAATATATACAACTTTTCATACTATGGACTACACAGTCCAATAATACTAATATCATACCTATTACCATTCATTAAAATGGCAACCTATATACAAATAATCTCTATTATCTGTATAATACTTGATATACTTCTATTCTATAGATACATATCAAACCACTATGAAAATAAAACAATAAGATTCATATCAACATTTATACTACTTTGCTCAGCATCACTAATACTTCACTCACACAGACACATAATGTTTGTAAACTACATGCCATTTCTAATACTAGGATTCATATCAATAGATAATTACTTTAATCAAAACAAAAAACCACTCCTTATGATAAGCATAACCTTAATAATACTAACAAGCTACTTCTTTAGCGTCCCAGCCTTAATAAGCCTAATACTATACGCAATATTTATCTACTTACAAAACAACAATTTCAAATTAAAAAACTTTATAACAACATTCATAAAACTATCCATTTACTTTATAATACCAATAATGATAAGCGCAATCCTCTTATTTCCAACCCTAACAGCAATTTTAAATAATAGACTAGACAATAACACTACAACATCACTAATAAATCTTATAACCCCAAACCTATCATTTGAATACCTATTATATAGTTGTTACTCACTTGGATTAACAAGCTCATTTATACTTGCACTTGCAAACGGTCTATTATCAAAACAAAAACAGTACAAGTTCTTAAGCATAACATTCCTTTTACTTGGACTATTTCCAATATTTATCTACATCCTAAACGGAGGAATGTATATAAATGCTAAAGTCTTAATACCAATGGTACCACTTGCAATAATACTTCTTTCAAAACTATTTAGTGATATCATAAATAAAAATATAAAACTAATTCCTTTACTAGTCCTAACAATAATATTAAGCCTAATAGGAAGTATAAACTTTAACTTTGACAGAGTATACCTAATAGACATAACATTCCTATTACTTTGCTTAGTCCTAACAATAAAAAGAAAAAGCAACATAGTATATTTTATAATAATACTAATGTCCACAGTTAACTTAATAAGCGTAAATATAATAGATAAACTAGAAACAAAAGATCAAATAAAAACCCAATATAATGAAAACATTAAAGATTTAATTAAAGAAAATACTAATCTAGAAAAAACCCACGTCGAAATAAAAGACAACATAAATGACACTAATAACATAAGAAACATAAATGAAATGAAAACTACTATGTACTCATCCCTTACTAATAAATACTACAACAATTTCTACTGGAACGAAATAAACAATAACAATCCATATCGTAATTCAACAATAATAAGTGGAACAGATAATATTTTCTATAACATATATACAAATACAAAAAACTATATAACAACAAAAGAAGCCCCAATCGGGTACCAGTTAGTAAAACAACAACAAAACTATAAACTATATCAAAACCCTGATACATTTAAAACAATATATGCAAATACTAACTTAATGTCCTTAAATGAGTATAAAAAACTTTCTCATCCCGAAAGCACTGAGGCCTTATTAAACTACACAATAGTAAATGATAATAATATAAAATCAAACTATAAAACAAATACAAAAGAAATAAACTATAATGAAGAAAAAATACCATTTACAAAAAAAGATAATAAATACTCATTTAAACTAGATAAAAAAACAAACTATACCATTCCATTAGAAAAAAACTATCAAAACAAAATCTTAATGATAAGTTTTGACATGAACTATTCACAAAAATGCTCAATCGGAGACACATACATAATAATAAATGGTGTAAAAAACACTCTGACTTGCAAGAGTTGGAAATATCATAACCAAAACTATACATTTGATTATGTCTTATCAAGTGATAACATTAACTCATTAGATATAACAATATCAAAAGGAAAGTTTATAATAGAAAACATAAAAGTATATGAAATGGACTACAACGATTTAAAAAACATTAATAAAACACATGATAATCTAAACATAACAAGTATAAAAGAAAACCAAATAAATGGTACAATAAATGTAAAAGAAGACTCATACTTAAACATAAATATTCCATATGACAAAGGCTTTGAAATATACATAGATAACATCAAACAAGACTATGAGTTAATAAACACAGCATTCATGGGAACAAAAATATCTAAAGGAGTCCATGAAGTAAAAATAATATACAATGCTCCAATGTTGAAACAATCAAAAATAATATCACTAATCGGAGCAATACTATTTATAATTATAACAATAATAGACAAAAGAAAGAAGGTTGAATATGAAAAAAGTATCAATGATAATACCATGCTATAATGAAGAAGACAATGTAGAATTATTCTACAAAGAAGCAGTAAAAACATATAAAGAACAAAACTACAAACTGGAACTAGTATTCATTGACGATGGTTCAAAAGACAATACTTTAAAAAAATTAAAAGGACTAACAAAAGAACAAGACTGTGAAATAAAAGTCCTATCATTCTCAAGAAACTTTGGCAAAGAAGCAGCGATTTATGCCGGGTTAAACAACGTAACCGGAGACTATACTGTAATAATAGACGCTGATCTTCAACAACCACCAGAACTAACTATAAAAATGGCCAACATTCTTGATGAAAACAAGTACGATTGCGTTTGTTACTACCAAGAAGAAAGAATAGAAAACAAACTATTAGCAAAAATAAAAAACACTTTCTATAAAACAATGAACAAAATGTCCGAAGTAGAACTAAAACAAGGTGCTAGTGACTTTAGAATGTTTAATAAAAAAGTAAAAAACTCTTTAATAGAAATAAAAGAATACTATCGTTTCTCTAAAGGAATATTCTCATGGATAGGATATGACACTAAATACTTACCATACATTCCAAAACAAAGAAACTCAGGAACAACTAAATGGAGCTTCATAAAACTTTTAAAATACGGAATAAGTGGAATAATATCCTTTTCAACAATGCCATTAAAACTAGCAACATACTCAGGACTAACCCTTTCACTAGTAGCATTTATCTACTTATTCATCATAATAATTCAAAAACTATTCTTTGAAATATCAATACCAGGATACCCAACAGTAGTATCATGCATACTTTTAATCGGAGGCTTCCAACTATTCTGTATTGGTATCATCGGAGAATACTTAGGAAAAACATATATAGAAACAAAAAATAGACCAATATATATAATAAAGGAAGAAATAACAAATGATAAAACTAAAAAATCTATATAAAAAATATAAAGAAATAATAAACTATCTAATAATCGGAGGTTTAACAACAGTAGTAAGCCTTGCAACATTCTACATAGTAAGAATATTTTTTCTAACAAACGACACTCAACTAGATATACAAATATCAAATATAATATCATGGTTCTTCGCAGTACTATTTGCATTTATAACCAATAAAAAATATGTATTTGAATCAAAAAAAGAAGGAAAAGAAAAACTAATAGAAATGATAAAATTCTATCTATCTAGAATTACAACTCTTTTAATAGATATGGCTACAATGTGGTTACTAACTGCACCATTAAACATAAATGATAAAATATCAAAAATAATAGTACAATTCATAATAGTAGTCCTAAACTACGTATTCAGTAAAATATTTGTATTTAATAAATAACATACTAAAAAATAGTATGTTTTTTTAATCAAAAGAGTACAATTAAATAGGTGATATAAATGCGATTATCAGAACTACAACATAAAGACATAGTAAACTTAGATGGAAAAAAGATAGGAAACATTATAGATGTAAAACTAAATCAAGATGGAACCTTAATATCATTAGTAATAGAAACACAAAAAACTCTATTTAGAATCGGATCAAAAGAAAACGAAGCAGAAATAAGTTGGGACAAAATTCAAAGAATAGGAGAAGACGTTATCTTAGTCAAGATTAATTAATGACACAAAAATAAAAATATGTTAAAATATAACATATGAGGTGGCAATATGAATAAAAAACTAAGAAAAGCATTAAAAGAAACAGAAAAAATTATAAATGATAAAAATAGAAAAGGATACAAAACAATTAAAGAACTATTTGAAGCATTAGAAGACAATTAAACACATAAAAAAATAAAGATGATCAATCTAAATATCATCTTATTTACTTGAGTTTATAACCTAACTTTTCTAATTCTAATATAGCAATTGCAGATAATTCATCTTTTGATAATTTACTAATATCAAAGAAATCTGCCCCAAGAGAATCATCATTTACATCATTTACTTCTACTTCTTTTTTAATTTCGTTACTATAACTTAAAACTTTAAAGAAAATACCAATATGATGAACTTTTACTAAAACATCTTCCTTAACTTGCCAGTCGAAAAAGACAGAGTCAGCATCAAACAATTGGTAATCAACTACTTCAATACCAACTTCTTCCATTAACTCTCTTTTTAAAGCATCTTCAGGCCTCTCACCAAACTCTATTGTACCACCAGGTAAATCTAACTTTCCATTATATGGACCACCAAACTTCTTAATAAGTAAAACCATATTGTCTTTAATAATCAATCCATAAGCTCCTAAATGTTTCATTTCTTTCATTATTTATTCCCACTTTCTTATTTCTATTCAATATAATTATAACACACTTGGAGTGATTGATAATAAAATTAACATTATAATCTTAATTTACTTATTAAAACATATATGTTAAAATATAACTGGTGATTTAAATGCAAAAAAAAATCTATATAACTTCATTTATACTAATGCTTATAGATTTGCTAACAAAATATTTAGTATCAAACTATTTAACATTTAAAGAAGTAATACCTAATTTCTTTAATATATATTTAACTCACAATAATGGGGCCGCATTCTCTATATTAAAAGACAATCAAATACTATTAATAATAATATCAATACTTGTATTATTTTATATAATAAAATACATGATACCAAAAATAACAACAAATATAGAATATATCTCAATATCAATGATAATCGGTGGAACACTAGGAAACCTATTTGATAGAATATACCATAACTATGTAATAGACTTCATAAGCCTAAACATATTTAAATACAACTTTCCAGTATTTAACTTAGCAGACATCTTAATAACATGCGGAGCAATAATCTTAATAATAATTCTAATAAGGAGTGATAAAAGTGCAAATAATCGCAGACAAAAGTAATATAAGACTAGATGCTTACTTATCTGAAGAAACAGAATACACAAGAAGCAAAATACAAAAACTAATAAAAGATAATCAAATAACAGTAAATGATAAAAAAGTAAACTCAAGTTACAAATTAAAAGAAAATGACACAATAAAAATCAATGAACTAGAAGAAGAAATAACAGATATCTTACCAGAAAAAATGGATTTAGATATAGTTTATGAAGATGAATACCTAGCAATAATAAATAAACAAAGTGGACTAGTAGTCCATCCAGCAGTAGGCAATCTAAATCATACCTTAGTAAATGGTCTTTTATATCATTTTAATGAAATAAGTAATAAAAATACAATAAGACCAGGAATAGTCCATAGACTAGATAAAGATACAAGTGGTCTTATGATCGTAGCTAAAAACGATCAAGTTCATGAAAAACTATCAAACATGATAAGAAAAAAACAAGTAGAAAGAAAATACCTTGCACTAGTCTGGGGAGTAGTAAGACATGACAAAGGAACAATTGATGCTCCAATCGGAAGAGACATCAACAATAGACAAAAATATGCGGTAACAGACATCAATAGTAAAGACTCAATAACACACTTTAAAGTAATTGAAAGATATAAAGAGGCAACACTAATTGAATGTACTCTAGAAACCGGTAGAACCCATCAAATAAGAGTGCACTTATCATACATTGGACACCCAATAGTAAATGATGAAGTATACTGCAATAAAAAATTAATAAGTAAAGACTTTGGTCAAATGCTTCATTCAAAAAGTATAAAACTAATTCATCCAGTAACAAAACAAGAACTATACTATGAACAAGAACCACCAAAAGAGTTTATAGAAATAATAGAACAATTTAAATAAAGACATCTATCTATTGGCAAAGGGGTCGAAGTGGTATTAATTAAAAACAAAATATAAGAAATGGAGTGTAACAAATAGATATTTATAGAATAAAAATAGGTTTTCCGGGCCAATAAATAAATGTCTGATACTACTATAAACTATATAAAAAACCTTGTCAAATGACCAAATCCAAGATTTTGATACAAAAAAACATACCAAAAATAAGATTTGCCCTAGGGCAATTTTTATTTTTTAAAGAATAAAACAAACATCCGTTCATAAAAAACTAGACTAAATCTTAAAAATAAACAAATTAACAAAAAATGAAAAAAAATTACAACTCCTAAAATAAGACCATTTTCTTACCCCAAAAATGTCATCATAAAACACTAATTCATTACAAAAAATATAACAATTACCTAGAAAAATATCATATTTTGTGTTATTATACTTATAGTAATTAGAAAGGAAGAGATAAAATGAAAATATTATCAGTAAACGCAGGAAGCTCATCATTAAAATTTCAAATGTATGAAATGCCTGAAGAAAAAGTACTTATTTCCGGAGTATTTGAACGTATAGGAATAGGAAATAGCTTCTATACAATAAAACTAAACGGAGAAAAAATCAAAAAAGAAAGAGAAGTTTCTAATCATGAAGATGCAGTTAAAATCTTAACTGAAGAACTATTAGAAAACAAAGTAGTTTCATCACTTGATGAAATCGAAGCAATTGGACATAGAATGGTACATGGAGGAGACAAATATCAAACATCTACAATAATTGATGAAGATGTAATAAAATCATCTGAAGAATTATTAGAATTAGCACCAATTCATATACCAGCAAACCTAACTGGAGTAAGAGCATTCCAAAAAATAATTCCAAATGCAACAGCAGTCGCAGTATTTGATACATCATTCCATCAAACACTACCAAAAGAAGCATACATCTATCCAGTACCATATGAATGGTATGAAAAATATGGAGTTAGAAAATATGGTTTCCATGGTACAAGTCATAAATACGTTTCAATGAGAATGAATGAAATACTAGGAAGAACAGACACAAAAATAATTACATGCCATATCGGAAGTGGTGGTTCAGTATCAGCAGTCCTAAATGGTAAATCAATTGATACATCATTAGGATTTACACCAAATGCTGGTATAGTAATGGGTACAAGAAGCGGAGACATAGATGCTTCAATAATTCCATTCATCATGAAAAAAGAAAACTTAACAGTAACTGAAGTAGATAATATCTTAAATAAGAAAAGTGGACTACTTGGAATCAGTAAAAAATATAGTGATTCAAGAGATATCGAAGAAGGTATTAAAAATGGTGATGAACTATGCAAACTGGCTCAAGATATATATGTAAGAAGAATAGTAGAATACATTGCTAAATACTATGTATTACTTGGAGGATGCGACGCAATCGTTATGACCGCAGGAGTCGGAGAAAACTCAATTCCAACAAGAAAACAAATTCTAGATAAACTATCCGTACTAGGAATCGAAGTAGATGAAGAAAGAAACAACATTCGAGGAGAAGAAAAACTAATCACCAAAGACACATCAAAAATACCAGTATGGGTAATCCCAACAGATGAAGAATTAATGATCGCTAGAGACACATACTCTTTAGCAAAATAGAAAGAATGATAAAATGTATAAACAAATATTTAAACAAATAAAAAAATATAATAATATTGTATTAGTAAGACACGTTGGAATAGATCCTGACGCAATGGCCAGTCAAACAGCATTAAGAGACTCAATAAAACTAACATTTCCTGAAAAAAACGTCGATGCAATTGGAAATGGTACAGTAAGATTTAACTACATGGGAAAACTAGATAAAAACATTGACTTTTCTACCATAAATAATATCTTATTAATAGTTTTAGACACACCAGATATAAAAAGAGTAGACATGGGAGATCTTGAAAAATACGACTATAGTATAAAAATAGATCATCATCCATTCGTTAATAAGTTTTGTGACATAGAACTAATAAACGATAAAAAATCAAGCGCTTCAGAAATGGTATACGATTTAATTACAAATACAAAACTAAAACTAAACGAAGAAATAGCAAAAACACTATTCTGTGGAATAGTATCAGATACCAATAGATTCATGTTTTCTAACTCTAGTTCTGAAACATTTAAATGTATATCAAACATCCTAAAAGAATATCCATTCGACATAACAAAACTATACAAAGAAATATACAAAAGACCATTCTCTGAAATACAACTATTCGGACATATGATAAGTAATATGAAAATATCAGACTATGGAGTAGGATATGTTAAAATAGGAAGCCAAACACTTACTAAATACAACCTTGATACAGCATCATCAGGTAATTTAATAAATGATTTCAATAACATTGAAGAATTACTTGTATGGCTATGTGCAACCGAAGATATAAAAAATAGTTGCATAAGAGTATCAATCCGTTCTAACGGACCAGTCATAAATAAAGTAGCAGAAAAATATAATGGTGGTGGACATAACCTAGCATGCGGTGCTAGACTATCATCATTCGAAGACGTAGACTTATTAGTAAAAGACCTAGACTATGTCTGTAAAAAATATATAGAAAGTAGTGATATAGATGAAAATTACTAGTTGCGAATTCAAAATAAGTGCTGTTCGCCGTAGCCAATACCCCGAAGACAATCTACCAGAGTTCATGCTTGTAGGAAGAAGCAACGTTGGTAAAAGTAGCTTTATCAACATGCTTGTTAATAACAAAAAAATGGCAAGAGTATCAAACACACCAGGAAAAACAAAAAATCTAAACTTCTTCTTAGTAAACAATGACTTCTTTTTAGTAGACGTTCCAGGATATGGATACGCAAGCGTTAGTAAAAAAGAACAAAGGAAATTTGGTCTTATGATCGAAGAATACCTAGAAAAAAGAGAAAACCTAAAAAGAACTTTCATGCTAGTAGACATAAGACACAAACCATCAAATGACGATGTGTTAATGTACAAGTTCTTAAAATATTACAACGTTCCAGTAACAATAATAGCTACTAAAATAGACAAACTACCTAAATCAAAACTTCCAAAAGCCGAAGAATTAGTAATAAAAACACTTCAGTTAGAAAATACAGACAAATTAATTCTAATATCAAATACTACTAAACAAGGAAGAGATTTAGTATTAAATGAAATCGAAGACCTAATATCAGAAACATTATAGGTCTTTTTTCATACAATATTCTAGGTGTTTATATGAAAATAATTACTAATAAAGATGATTTAAATATAATTATCTATAAAAATGAAATAGACTGTGATCTAAAACAAAAAGATTACTTAGAAAAATACATAAAAAAAATAATACTAAATATTAAAAGAAAAAGTATTATAAACATAAATGGTTTCTATAAAATAAATGTATACCATAATGAAAAGTTTGGTATAATCTTAGACATATTAAAAGAAGACGAACTAGACTTCTTCAAAGACTTCTTAGACTTTAAAGTAATAGTAAACTACAACAGTGATATTTACTTTTCATTCGATGATTACTTCATAATTAATAATAAAAACATATACTATAATGATAAGAAATATTATATAAACATTAAAAATCTAAAACAAAAAGAAATATTAAAATTATCAGAGTTTGCAAAAATAATATATGGAGAACAACTAGAAGAAATCAAATCAAAACTAAAACTTGTATTAGCATAATTTATATGTTATTATACTAAAAAAGAAGGGATAATATGTTTAAGTTTAATGAAGAAAAAATTAATAATTTAACAAGTGAAAAACTACAAAATAAAATGGAAACATTCAAAAATAAAATGGAAGAAACATTTGATAATAAAGATTTAAAATATATGAATGATAATCTAGAAACACTAAGAATCTTTATATTAAAATCAAAACTATTTCAATATCCATATAAAGCAATGTATAACAATTTATCAAATGAATTAATGATTCTAGAAGAAGATGATACAATATACCATGAACTATTACATCTATCATGTAATAATAGACAAAGTAACAACAACATAAGAGGCTTTGCTCACTATACAAAAAAACAAAAAAATATATTATCATTTGGTACTGGATTAGATGAAGTATATACTGAAATACTAGCAAATAGATTATTTAATAAAGAAATAAATGCAACAACTACAAAAACAGTAGAACTAGTATTACTATTAGAACAAATAATAAATAAATTACCATCACTATATCTTAATTCAGACTTATATGAATTAGTTTTAGAACTAAGTAAATACACAAGCCTAAATGAATCATTAGAGTTCATATACAACATTGATAGACTATATACATTAGAACAAAATATAAAAAATCATGATAAATACAATGAAATATATAGTAAAACACTATACTTCTTAAAACAATACCAATATAAAAGAAACTATCAAGAACAAAAGAAAAAAAGCCTAAAATAAAAGAGCAATTTTGCTCTTTTTACTTAGTCTTTTTTAAAACTTTATCTTTCTTAGAAAAACATAAACAAGTATAAAGAATTAAAAATACAAATCCTACAAATACAATTTTAGAATAATAAAGCATATAAACATTATAAACAGAATCACTAAAATAATGATTTGCTAAAAGATATACATTAGTAAGAAAAACTAAATATATAATAGGACATACAATCGAAGCCTTAAGATCTTTCTTAATAAATAAAACTGTTAAACCAATACCACCAACAACTATTAGAATAATACAAGGTAATGCTAAAGAAAAAAGCTCACCGAAGTAGAAGAAACTATCAGCAGTTTTACAAGCAACATATTGCATAACAGATGTTAAAACTAAACTAATATAAAACAAGATTAAATATACTTTTTTATTCATCATACTTAACACCATCCTTTGAAGATATCTCAATCAAATTAGAAATTATTGCAAGAATAGAGCTTCTATTTAAGTTGTACTCATAGTAAATCATATTAGGTTCAGCAATATCTCTAAAAAACTTATCTTTTAAGTTAATTTCATATCCAAAATAATTATTTTGCATTATCTCATCAAATTGAACAGAACCACCTAAAAATAATGATTTAAAATTGTACTTTTCAATTACTTCATCACTTAATTTGCATGCATTCTTAGTATCGGCATAAAACGAAGCTAAAAACTTAATTTTCTCATCATCATTAAAACCTTGTTTAAAATAATCACTATACTTAACATGCCCAGTAAAATTAGTTTTTTCATAATAAGAAATCAAATTATTAATCGAAGCAGTACAAGCATTCTTTTTCATACTCGACAATTTTTGCTTATATGAAATAAGTCTTTTATTAAACTCATCATTATCACTAATATAAAAACTGTCATTATAACTTAAACCATTATAAACAATAAGACCAATTACCCCTAAAACATAAAATACAAAAGCCCCCAATACCATTAATTTAACTTTTTCTTTCAAAATAAACTCCTCCTATCATATAAATAATAACATAATCAAATTATTAAGTCATCACTTTATGACAAAAAAACACATGTTTTATAGTTTTTTACACTTTTAAATGCTATAATAAATTAAGTATTAAGGAAGTGATATAAATGGTTTTACCCGCAGACAGTTACACAGTAATGAATAAAAGTTTAATAACAGATATAGATAAAAAAACACTAATAGATTTATACCAACCAATAATAGGCAATAAAGCAGTATCACTATACTTCACACTATTAAATGATTTAAATAAACAAGAAATAATATCAACACCAAATACCCATCATCATTTACTAAGTATTATGCAAATGTCCCTTGAAGAAATTGTATCATCACGTGAAAAACTAGAAGCCATTGGACTTCTTAGAACATATCTAAAAAAAGATAATGTTAATAACTATGTTTATATACTATATTCACCATTACAACCAAATGAGTTTTTAAATCATCCAATACTAAACATTGTTTTATATAACAATTTAGGAAAAAAAGAATATCAAAAAATATTAGAAACATATAAAATACCAAGAATAACTTTAAAAGACTACAAAGAAATATCATTAAAGTTTGATGAAGTATTCTCAAGTGTACCAGTATCTAATATAATACCAAATGAAGATATAATATCTAAAAATAAAACAGAAATAACATTTAAAAATGCAATAGATTTTGAACTATTAATATCTGGTATAAATAGTAATATGATAAATGAAAAAATATTCAACAAAGAAATAAGAGAATTAATTAATAATTTATCATTTATTTATAATATAGATGTACTAACTATGCAAAATCTAATTAAAACAAGTATTACTGAAAAAGGTACAATAGATAAAGAAACATTAAGAAAAAGTGCTAGAAACTTTTATCAATTTGAAAACAGTGGTAATCTTCCTACTTTAATCTATTCAAAACAACCAGAGCATTTAAAAAATCCAACTGGAGATGTATCTAATAAAGCTAAAATGATTTATACATTTGAAAATACTAATCCATATCAATTTATAAAGAGTAAATATAAAGATGGAAAAGTAATAAAAAAAGATTTACTATTAATCGAAGAACTTTTAATAGATTTAAAACTAACCCCTGGAGTAGTTAATGTTTTACTTGACTATGTACTAAGAGTAAATAATAAAAAACTAAATAAAGCATATGTAGAAACAATTGCTAGTCATTGGAAAAGATTAGGTATAGAAACAGTTGAAGAAGCAATGAATATATGCATAAAAGAACATAAAAAGACTATTAAGAAAGTACCTAATACAAACACTAAAACAAAAGAATCAGTACCAGAATGGTTTAATGAACAAATAAATAAAGATGAATTAAAAGAACAAGAAGAACAAGAATTAAAAGATTTATTAAAACAATACTCTTGAAAAACTTCCAGAAATAGTATAAAATTAACTTATAATAAACTATGGAGGCAAAACTATGAAAAACAAATATTCGTATGGGGGGGGGGAAAAAATTCTAGTAAAATAAACCCTTTATTTAAAGATATAAAAGAATATAATAAATATCT
>ERZ857629.2182-NODE-2182-length-18995-cov-2.541605_pt1 | contig 18995 bp, 8 predicted proteins | sample MGYA00519700_ERZ857629 | MGnify/ENA primary metagenome ERZ857629 (study PRJEB31778, sample SAMEA3449351) | human gut metagenome | biome: human gut; feature: human-associated habitat; material: faeces | place: United Kingdom | collected 2010/2012 ...
TATCACTCTCAACGAGGGTGGTGAAGGCTTCGCTACTCCAAAGCACCTCGTTAAGGAGGATGGCTCACAGGCACAGCTCGGTGAGGAGCTCGAATTCAAGGTTATCGAGTTCGTTAAAGAGACAAAGCGCATCATTCTTTCTCACAGCCGTACATTCGAGGATGCCAAGGAAGAGCCTAAGAAGGCTCCACGCAAGAAGGCAGCTAAGAAGGACGAGACAGCAGCTATCAACAACGTAGCAGCTTCTACAACTCTTGGTGACCTCGACGCTCTTGCAGCTTTGAAGGCTAAGATGGAGAAGGGTGAATAATCCACAGATTATTTGCTAATCAAATAAAACCGTTAAGGCAAGCATCAATTATGATGCTTGCCTTTTTCTTTTTACTTCTTTCCAGTCTCTATTCAGCATCATTCCAACTCCTTATCTGCATCTTTACACCTTCCAAGCAGCATCTTTACACCTTCCAAACAGCCTATTTATATCTTCTAAACATCTTATATCCAGCTTATTCGAATAAAAGCAGCAGTATAAAACCTCCTATAGTCAGACTAATCTGTTTTATCCTCCTTCTGATATTACATCAGAAGACAAAAATAAATATCCGCAACACCTTCTTAATCGGTACTGCGGATATTTTTAGTTATGCCGTCTGCTTCAACATTATGATATTTCGACAAACAGCAATTAAACAATATTACTTATCTAAAATCTTCTCGACTGATTTATATTCTCTCCAACTGAACCGTGAAGTGTCTCATCAGAGGAGCCTCCCAAGTGATACGCACACCATGAGTAATCTGTTCTCTGCGCTCATAAACGTTCTTCAACGCAGCAGCAATTACAGCCATGTGGTTGTCGGTATAAACACGACGAGGAATAGCAAGACGGAGCAAGTCAAGTCCTGTGAAACGGTTCTCACGTGTTACCGGGTCACGGTCTGCAAGCAGATAACCGATTTCGCAACCACGGATACCAGCCTCGAGATAAAGCTCTATGGTAAGAGTCTGTGCCGGGAACTCCTCCTTCGGAACGTGCGTCAACACCTTCGGAGCATCAACGAAGATAGCGTGTCCGCCAGCAGGACGCTGGTAAGGAATGCCGTATTCGTCGAGCAAAGAAGCAAGATACTCAACCTGATGGATACGAGTCTGCAGGTTGTCAAACTCCGTATTCTCATCGAGACCGATAGCAAGTGCGTTCATATCGCGTCCGTTCATACCACCGTATGTCAGATAGCCCTCAAACTGAACACAGAATCCCTTTGCGCCTTCATACCAATCCTGACGTTTTGTAGCTATAAAGCCACCCATATTTACGATACCGTCTTTCTTGGCACTCATCGTCATACCGTCAGCATAAGAGAACATCTCCTTTGTGATTTCCTTGATGGTCTTGTCTGCATAACCATCTTCGCGAGTCTTGATGAAATAAGCATTCTCGGCAAAACGTGCAGAGTCAAAGATTACAGGCTTGCCGAACTTGTCAGCGACCTTGCGCACGTCTTTCAGGTTCTGCATAGAAACAGGCTGTCCTCCGGCTGTATTGTTGGTAATGGTAACAATAATGAAAGGCACCTTGTCGCCATATTTCTCAAGGGCAGCTTCAAGTTTCTTTGGGTCTACATTTCCCTTGAACGGAACTTCAAGCTGTGTGTCCTTAGCGTCATCAACTGTACAGTCGAGAGCCATAGCCTTACGACCTTCGATGTGTCCCTTTGTTGTATCGAAATGTGAGTTTCCAGGAACGACATCACCTTCATGTACAAGGTAAGAGAAGAGCACATTCTCAGCAGCTCTACCCTGATGAGTAGGTATAACATACTCAAAGCCTGTCAATCTTGTGATTGTCTCTTTCAGTTTAAAGAAAGAAGTTGCACCGGCATAGCTTTCGTCGCCGAGCATCACTCCCGCCCATTGTCTGTCGCTCATGGCGCCAGTTCCCGAGTCGGTAAGAAGGTCAATATAAACTTGTTCAGCACGCAACTGAAACACATTGTAGTGAGCTTCCTTTATCCATTGCTCACGTTCTTCACGAGTACTTCTGCGGATAGGTTCCACCATCTTGATTTTCCAAGATTCTGCAAAAGGTAATTCCATAGTTTTTCTTTTTAAGTTTTTGGCAACCAACAGGTATGCCTGTGTTATTAGATTTTCGGTTACAAATATAGTAAATGTTTTCCAAACAGAAAATTTTTACAGAAAGAAGATTTCGGAATAAGAAGATTTTAACAAATAATAGGTAAACGGGAATACCTACAACAAAGTAGTTTGACAACCCGAAGAGCTAAAACAGCACTTTTCCCTCATCATATCTGGGTAAAATCGTCGTATTTTATTTACTAAAGATTTCATAAAATTTTGGTATTGTCACATCTTATAAATCTTTATATTTTTGCACTCGAAAATTAAGGATAGCATTCTTATAGGAAAACATCAATAAAGTATATAAACATATAATATAATAAATGAACAAGAATTTACTTCTATTAGGACTTTTGTCCTGCGGACTTTCCTCTTCAGCCTTGGCAGAAGAGACCGCAACCACAAACAAAGGAACAGAGTCTACCATAAAAAGCGAAAGCAATGATGACGACAAAAAAGTGGAAAAACTTGCCAATGCCCTTTCACGTTTCTCTATCGGCGGATATGGCGAGGCTGTAACTTCGCGCAACTTCTACAGCCAGCACTTCAACCGCTACCGTGACCCTGCCACTTACAAGAATGACGACAGCCACGGACGCTTCGACCTGCCACACGTCACTCTCAACCTCGGCTATGACTTCGGCCATGGATGGACCATGGGCATGGAGATTGAGTTTGAGCATGGCGGCACGGAGAATGCCGTAGAGATTGACGCTGACGAGAGTGGCGAATATGAAGCAGAGACAGAGCGCGGCGGCGAGGTTGCCCTGGAGCAGTTTTGGATTAACAAAGCTTTCTGGGGAGGTAAGTTCAACATCAAGGCTGGTGAGATTATCATCCCTGTCGGAGAAATAAACGCCTACCACATGCCTAACGACTTCTTCTCCGTCTACCGTTCTGAGGGTGAAGCAAAGATGCTGCCTAACACATGGCACCAGGTCGGCGTATCTCTTTGGGGACGCATCAGCGACTGGCGCTACGAGGCTATCTTCACTTCCGGTCTCGATGCAGAGCGCTTCGGGCACAACTGCTACGTGCATTATGGCGCAACAAGCCCATACGAGTATAAGTTGGGAAATGTATATGCCGGTGCTGCACGCATCGACAACTATTCCATCCCTGGCGTCCGTCTCAGTCTGAGCGGATACTACGGCTACACTTTCAAGAACACGGAGCGCAAGGCAAGTGCCTCTTACGACAAGGTACACGGAGCCTTGGCAATCGGAAGTTTCGGACTGGAGATGAAGCGCTGGAACTGGATAGTACGTGGTAATGCCACATATTCTCATCTTGCCGATGCACAGAAAATGACCACCTTCATGAACGCTTACCCCAAGCACACCCAGCAGGACGGTTCGCCTTCAAAGCACTCTCCTATCGCAAGCAACGCCTACTCTGTAGGTCTTGAGGCTGGCTACAACATCTTCTCGCAGATAAGCAGTCTGAGCGACAAGCAGAAGCTTTATCTCTTCGGCCGCTACGAAGACTACAACACCTATGCCGCCGGCAGACAGAAAGTGGCTTACAAATACGACCGTGTCAAGAGAATGGCTGTCGGCGTGAACTACTCTCCTATCAGACAGGTTACAATCAAGGGAGAATACAGCAACCGTTTCCTCAGCCACGGCTACAACAACGAGCCAAGTGTTTCATTGGGAATAACCTACGCAGGATGGTTCCTGAAATAATTTAAAGTTTGGAATGTAATATTAATTCAAGTTTCTGATTTAGATAAGACATTAATTTACCATAACTCACATAAAGAAGAAAACTTAATAATAAACTAAAAATCAAGAAAATGAACAAAATCTTCAAGTATTCAATGATGTTTGCAGCTGCATTGGCTTTCACAATGGGCTTCACAAGCTGCAGCGATGATGACAACGACGAACAGGAAGTAACATTCAGCTCCAACGAGCTGAAGGAAGTCAACGCAGACTATGTTGACAACACTGTTGTTGCAACATACCGTAACCTTGCCGACTATAACAAGCAGCTCGTTGCCGACCTCAACGCTATGTCTGACGATGCCGGTGTTGCAAAGGCTTGCGAGACATGGAAGCAGTCACGTAAATGGTGGGAGTTCTCTGAGGCTTTCCTCTTCGGAGCTGCCGGCGACTATGCTATCGACCCTCACACAGACACATGGCCATTCGACCGCACTCAGTTTGACAAATACATGAGTCTCTATAAGAACGCAAAACTTGGCGAGGAGGGATTTGAGAACGAAACAAACACCATCAACGAGGCTATCGCTACAGGTCAGAACCTTACAGGTTTCCACGCCGTTGAGTATCTTATCTTCCGCGAGGGTCAGCCACGCCACTTCGCTGACATGACTGCAAACGAGATTTACTTCGCAAAGACAGCAGCACAGGATCTCTACCTCAGCTCCTTGAAACTCGTTTCTGCATGGGGCGGCAAGGTTTCTGCTGATGAGCAAGCTCTTCTCGACGAGGTTGAATTCGCGTCTTCCATCAACTATGGCGAGAACTTCAAGAACGCGGGCAACGCCGGTTCTACCTACTCTACCGTTGTACTTGCATCCAAGGAAATAATTGCCGGTGCAAACGACATCATCGGTGAGGTTCGCGACTCTAAGATTGGTGCTCCTGCCACAGGTGAGGACGTCAACTACATCGAGTCTCCTCATGCTCGTAACTCTATCCAGGACTTCTACGACAACATCATGTCTGTAAAGCACGCCCTCTATGGCGGTTGCACAGTTGACGGCACAACTCCTGAGGCAAAGTCTCTCATCGGTGTCTGCCTGAAGAACGACAAGACAAAGGCTGCCGCACAGAACGTTATGACCAACCTTGAGAATGCTCTCTCCAAGATAAGCAACATGAAGAAGCCATTCGTTCTCTTCTACACTCACCAGAGTGCTAAGGATGCAATGGAAGCCCTCGACGGACTGGAGGAGTCTCTGAACGCTCTCGACGAGCTGCTCGACTAATCGTCCACAGGCTAAACATCCAAAAGAACATTAAAAATTTAAATAACCGTTGGTGTCTGCCCCAAAAGCAGCCACCAACATTTTACGTTTAACAACAAACAACATTATGAAACACATCTATTTAGTTCCTGCGTTGTTCTCGGCATTGGCATTAACAGCCTGCACCGATGACGACAATCTCGATGTCCATCTGCCTGAGGCAGAGTATGGCACTCCTAATGAATGGTACTATGCCGGAGGAAAACTCGGTACGACAAGCATTCAGTCTGCATATGCCTATCGTCAGGCTACTCAGGCTGTTGATGATGCTGGTCTCTCATTGAACTTCCAGATTGGTGAGTCCCTCTTCGAGAAAGACTACAACACTTCAAACGACGCTTTCGCCGGACTCGGTCCTGTATATGTGCGCCGCGGTTGTCTCTACTGCCATCCGAACTATGGTCACGGTAAGCGTCAGACTGCCTATCGCGCTGACCAGGACGGCAACGGCTACCTGCTCGTAGTCTACGACAAGAAGACCGATGCCTACATCTATTCCGTAGCCGGAATGCCGCAGACAAAGGCTGTAAAACCGTTCAAGCCACAGATTGACGAGAGCAAGATCAACATTAAATGGAAGAACTACACCGACGAATGGGGCAACAAGTTCCCCGACGGCGAGACCTACTCGCTCATCTATCCAGAGGTTACCATCCCTGCCGACGCCTACTACTCTCCTGTAACGGTGAAGCGCGACGGAAAGTATGTGGTTATCCCTGCCGACCAGGTGGCAAGCGAAATCGGCGTACGCCTGGAGTCTACCATCGGAATCTACGGCACCGGACTTACCGATGCCATCCCTGACGACTCAATCACAGCTGAATGGAAGCGACAGAGCGAATACTTCAACTCTGTAGGCAAGACCAACGCCCTGAACCCTGCCTACTGGAGCCAGGCTGACAACAAGTGGGTCAGCTACTACGTGAACAAAGCCGGCGACAAGAAGCAGTATGTACGCCGCTACACCTACGCCATGAGCCGCGGACCTATCCTCGACGCCGCCGGAGCTAACGCCATCTGGAACATAACAAACGTTACTCGTCCAGACCGCCGCTACCATTATTTGAGCCTCGACGGTACCATCTATGCCAAGAGTTCTATGGAAGACCCTGATGTTCAGGCTGGCTTCCCGGAATACATCAAGCAGATTGACCCGAACAACGCTCATCCCACATGGCACACAGCCGACGTGAAGCAGAACATCTACAACTACCTGATGGCTAAGGACCTCGACCCGGAAATGTCAAGTTCTCAGTACAAGAACTTCATGATATGGCACCGCGGACTTGCCGTTCCTGCAGCCCGCAACACCAATACCGACCGCTTCAAGCAGGGCATGAAGCTCTTCAAGGAAATCGGATGCGCCAACTGCCACCGTCCGTCATGGACCACCGGCGACGACAACATCCAGGACCCTAACGGCATCTTCAAGAACAACGACATGCCACGCTATCCTCACCAGAAGATATGGCCATACACCGACTTCGTGCAGCACCGTCTCTTCATGGAGAACGACATCCGTACAGGCTGGTGCCGCACCACTCCTCTCTGGGGCCGCGGACTGTCTAAACTCTGTACCGGTGCCGAAGACCGTCTCCACGACTGCCGTGCACGCAACACCATGGAGGCTATCATGTGGCACGGCAACGCCAAGAGTGATGCTCGCTACGCCATCGAGAAGTTCCGCAACCTGAAGAAGGCTGACCGCGACAACATCATATTCTTCATAGAATCAATCTAATGTAATTTATTTGCCACACACTGCCTGCACTTATGTTCATTCATAGGTAGTGTGTGGCATTTTCAAGATATATAATACAAAATACACGTAATGAACAAAATTAAAATACTCGCCATCGTCGCAATGCCGCTTGCATTTACTGCCTGCAGCGACGACCAAACACTTGATCTGGACATTGACAGCAACAAATACAGTAATTACCCCGAAGACTACTTCACGGGAGGCGAACTCGGCACCATACATCAGATTTCATCAAGCTCTTTCGAGCAACCGGCTCCTGCCGTTGAACAGCAGGGACTATCACAGGCTTTCACTCTCGGTGAATATTTCTTTGAAAGACCTTTCACGGAGAATGAGAAACCATTCACAGGACTCGGTCCGCTCTACATCCGCCGCTCATGCATGCACTGCCACATCGGTTACGGCCACGGCAAACGACAGCTAAAATATGATTCAAACACCATCGGCAACGGATACATTCTGATGATTACCGACGAGAACGATATCGTGGTGCAGTCGTTCGGATGGGTTGCCATGGGACAAGCCACAGCTCCATTCAAGCCGCAGTTTGACGAGAAGAAGGTAGACATTGCATGGAACGAATACACCGACCAATGGGGCAACCAGTTCCCCGACGGCGAGAAATACTCACTCATATACCCCGAAGTAACGCTAAAGCCAGGATGCATATACGGCAAGCTGATAGACAAATGGGGCAACGAGGTGCCGCTCTCCAAGGCAAAGGTGCGCTTAGAGTCGTCTATCGGATTTATCGGCAGCGGACTGATTGACGCCATTCCCGACGAGGACATCCTTGACCAATATCGCAGCGAAGGAAAACACGCCACGCTCAATCCCCAGTTCTGGGACAATACGGCAAAGGATTTCGTGAAAAATGCCGACGGCACGCCTGCTGTAGAAAACGGCGGAATAGTATACAAATTTGACTATGCCCTCGACCGTGCATCAGTAATGTCCGATGCTTCGTTCTGGGAGGTGCAAAACATAACGAGAGACGACTTCCGCTCTCACTACATCCCCAAGGAATATTGGCAGTTTGCTGCTGCCGACCCCGACGTAACAAGCAAGTTCTATCAGTATTACCCACAATGGAACAAGACAGGCGACCCGGCAAAAGACATTATAGCCTTTGGCAACGCCACAGACTTGCCTGTAGAAATGAAGGAGTCGGACTATGTAAACTATATGGTGTGGCACCGCGGAGTGGGCATCCCGGCTGCAAGAAACACTCTCACCGATGACTTTAAAAAGGGTAAGGAACTCTTCACCCAGATAGGCTGCGCAAGTTGTCACCGTCCAAGCTGGACCACAGGAGAAGACAAGATTCGCGACCCCTACGGACGTTTCTCTGCCGAAGACACACGTATGGTGCGCTACCCCAAACAGAAGATATGGCCCTATTCTGACTTCGTGCAACACCGCCTCTTCATGAAGAACGACCTGCGCACAGGATGGTGCAAAACGGCACCGCTGTGGGGACGAGGATTGCAGAGCCTCTGTGCCGGACATTCTGACCGCCTGCACGACTGCCGCGCCCGAAATACTCTCGAGGCCATCATGTGGCACGGATGCATTGGCGAGGGCGGACAGAGCGATGCTCTCTGGGCTGTAAAGAACTTCCGCAACCTGACGAAAGAGCAGCGCAAGCTCGTAATAAAATTTGTTGATTCTATTTAATCTGGAATAAAACAATATTTTTTTAAAATATAAATGAGAAATCTGAAATTTTCTATCATCATCATTGCAGTGGCAATCATAATAGTGCTTGCCGCTGCAACTATCGTTGAGAGTGTTAATGGTACGCAGTTTGCCCATCAGAACATCTACGGTTCTGTGTGGTTTCTTGCACTCTGGACAGTGTTTACAGTCGTTGCCACGGCTTACATCCTTAAAAGAAAACTATACAGGCGGATAAATGTGTTCCTTATCCATGCCTCCTTCCTCGTAATCCTCCTCGGCGCCCTCCTCTCGTGGACCACAGCCCAGAGCGGCACCATACACCTCCGTCTCGGCGAGGCAACAAACGTAATGAAGACCGCCGAGGGAAAGTTTGTAGACCTTGGCTTCAAGGTGGCTCTGAAAACGTTCCGCATGGACTGCTACCCCGGCACGGACGCTGCTATGGACTACGTTACGGAGATTACGACAAGCGATGAACTACTCGAAATCTCAATGAACAAGATCGGCTACTACCACGGCTTCCGCTTCATGCAGTCGGGCTACGACAGCGATATGCAGGGTTCTATCCTCGGTGTCTACCACGACCCGTGGGGCATCGCCGTCACATATCTGGGCTACGCCCTGCTACTTATCTCGCTCATTGCCACACTCTTAGGCAAAGGCACCAAGATGCGGCAGCTCTACAGAAAGGCCACTGCCGGCAATGTCCTCAAGGTGGCAGCCGTAGCTGTCGTCATGGCTCTCTCGCCCCTCTTCTCCCTAAACTCACAGGCGCAGGAAAGGATAAACATCGATAGCCATGTGGCTGACGGATTCGGAAGAGTCTGCGTGCTCTACAACAGCCGCATCACGCCGATAAACACTGTTGCCGTGGACTTCGTCACCAAGCTCTGCGGAAAGCCCTCGTGGGACGGGCTATCCTCTACGGAGGTATTCTGCGGATGGGTGTTCGACGTACCCTACTGGGAAACGGTAAAGATGATAGAAATCAAGGACAAGAAAGCGCAAGAGCTGCTCGGACTGAACAACAAATGGGCTTCGTTCAACGATTTCTGGGATGAATACAACGAATACAAACTGGACAAACCACTGAAGGAGGCTCTGCGGAAAGGCGATACGAAGATGCAGAAAAGTTTGCGCGACGCCGACGAGAAGTTCAATATCGTGCGCATGCTCTACGGCGGCGAGATGCTGAAGATTTTCCCCTACCGCCAGGCTGACGGCAAATACAAATGGTTTGCACCCGGACAGTCCCTCGGCAACATAAATCTGAACGAGCAGGAACTCACCTTCGTGCGCAAGTCGATGGACTATCTTGCCGAGAGCATCATCACCGGCGACAACTCTCGTGCAAGCGAGATTGTGAAGAAAATATACAGTTATCAGCACGTGAGGGCAAATGACGTAATTCCCTCTAAATTCTTGATTTACGCCGAAGTATTCTATAACAGTTTGAACACACTTCGCCTGCCCACGATGCTCTATCTCGCCCTCTCGCTGCTGCTCAGCGTGGCGTCTACTATTGCGTTGAATCAGAAGAAAAGAAAGATTGCCTCGATGGTAACCCTGTGGCTCACCGCCATAATGCTTCTCCACACCTCGTTGCTGCTCCTGCTGCGCTGGATGGTTTCAGGCCATCTGCCGATGTCAAACGGTTTCGAGACGATGCAGTTTATGGCTTGGGCAACGCTCCTGCTCACACTATTCATGGGCAAGCGTTTCATGCCGGTGAAGAACTTCGGTCCGCTGCTCTCATCGTTCGCCCTGCTCGTGGCAATGATAACCGACGGCAATCCGCAAATCACGCAGCTCATGCCTGTGCTGCAGTCGCCCCTGCTCTCCGTTCATGTTATGGTGATAATGTTCTCCTACGCCCTCTTCGGCCTTATGGCACTCATCGCCATACAGGGAATTTGGGCCCACCGTAGCGGCGACCTTCCAAAGGAGGAGCAGCTTGCCGCCATGTCCGGTTTTCTCATCTACCCCGCCGTCAGTCTCCTTGCCGTGGGCATCTTCATCGGAGCCGTATGGGCAAATGTCAGCTGGGGTCGATACTGGAGCTGGGACTCCAAGGAGACATGGGCTCTCATCACAATGCTCATCTACTCTGCCCCTCTCCATAGCGACTTGAAATGGCTGCGAAAACCTCTCCACATCCACATCTACATGCTGTTGGCATTCCTCAGCGTACTGATGACGTACTTCGGAGTGAACTATTTCCTCAGCGGCATGCACTCTTATGCATAAGCCCAAATCAGTCATTAACATAAAAAGGAAACGCTGGCTGCATGCTTCATCAGTCTGCGTTTCCTTCCGCCTTTATCTTCTTGACATTAAGGATTCCTACCATCATGTTGCCACCATCAAAGAGAAAGCCGTTAAAGATCACCATGTCTCCGCAGTAAGCCGTTATCTTGCCCATAGTCTCGCCAACAATACATCTGCAGTCTATCGCCACACTCCGTCTTCATCCACTTTCGTCTCTCTATATGAGAAGCTGTACCCCTCCTCCGACCACTTTTCCAGAATCAGTTCCATATATCTGCCATTGCCACCACAATAAAACATATATGAACCGCAGATTCTGTTAAACACCTCTCCGTAGATGTCTCACAGCAGACAGGCAATAACACACACAACGGTCTTCTTGCCTGTTGTAAAGGCAGCGCCACGTCCCGTATCAGACTTTACTTCTCTGACAAGCAAAGCACTACTTTTATAACATTTCTTCATTAATTTACAGTTTAAGGTTTCGATTATAGCACAAATATAGCAAAATTTTTTATAAAAAACTTTGTTTCGTTATTCTTTTTATTACCTTTGTAACCAAATAAAACATCATGTCAGCATGAAGACATGATACAAGCTTGCGAGACCACTTATAAAAACCTTTATATATAATGCCAAGATTATTTATAAAACAATATTTATAAGCTGAGTGTATTTTATAAGAAAACATAAATTAAAAAAAATGAGAGTATGAAAAACAACTACATCAAATGTTTTGCCGCAGCAGTACTTGCTGCAACTGTAAGCCCTATTGCGGCTACAATCTATAAGGCAGAAGATGCCGGTACAAAAAAGGCCGTGAGAGAAGCCGTAGTAGAAAACTATTGGGGCTTCATGAGCGGAGAGGCGGATCTCACCTCCAAGCTGGTGTCGTTCTACGACAGCAACAACCGACTGGTAAGACAAGCCAACTATCAGAACGGTTCAACGCTGACACAGTATTACAACTATGAGTATGACGAGAACGGCAAGCTGAAGCTTAAGTTCTCGCGCAGCTACATGATGCAGCCGACCGGCGATATGGGCTTCGCCGCTTCTACCGACAGCGTGAAATACGAGTATGACGCAGAGGGAAGACTGATTTCCGAATTCGGAATGAGCAACTACAAGTATGAGTATGACGCTGAGGGCAACCTCGTGAAGAAGGAAATGCTGATGCGCGACTTCACCACCAATGAATATATGGTCATGCAGACCATCACTTACAGCGACTTCAAAGCCAAGAACTGTCCGCAGAAATATGTCTCTGTGGGTGCCCAGGGTTATGCATCGCTCGACTACGATGCCGAACTTGAGTATGACGACAACAACAACTTGCTGAAGGAGACGATTTACGAAACCGACGACAGCGGCAACAGAAACTACAAGAAAGCCACCATCTATTACTACGACGCCGAGGGCATGCTGATAAGCAAGGTGCGCCACGAGATGAGCGAGATATGGAACTACGACACATGGGAGATTATTGGCACGGAAGACATGCCGGTAGACAGCGTGGTATATTCTCGTGAAGGCGAAAACCGCATCAAGGAGCAGAAGTATACCTACGACTATTTGGCTGATGAGAAATGGAGCGCTACACAGAATTACAGCATTACCGAAAGCCGCGAATATGACGGCAACCTCGCTGCCACCATCAAAGTGGAGAGTCTGGAAGGAAAAGCCAACACCAATAAGGTGACACTGACCATACCGGAGAGCGCTGCCACTGGATATGTGTTCGACCTATACCGCGACGCACAGAAGATTGCCACCTTTGAACCCGGCGGCAAGCTGGAGTACGAGGATGCGGAACTGCGCAACGGCACACATGAGTATTTCGTACAGACCGTAAAGACAGGAGAAAAGAATGTTGAGTACAACGTTTCTGACGTGGTAAACGTAGAAAACGAAACAAAGCTTCCTGCCCCTACAAATGTACACGGTGTGGTGAAGGGCGAAAAGGAAAACGACTACGGCGCTACCAGCACCTTCATGACCATCGAATGGGACGCTCCTGAATATACCGACGAGATGGGCTTCACAGGCTACAACATCTATGAGAGAACGGAATATGCAGACGCACAGATAAACATGACGGGTGCCGTTACCGACACCAAGTACGACGTTGACATGTACAACTTCTATACAGAGCGCAACATCTACGTTCAGGCAATGTACAAGCTCGGCACGGCAGACAGTGAGCCGGTGCTCATCAAGATGGACGAACTGCCTGATGTTTCTGCCATCCATACCGTAAACAGCACTGCCGGTACCGTTTCTTACGCCAACGGCATCATCGCCACAGCACAGGCTGCCAAGATCAGCGTCGTTGACCTCAACGGAAAGAAACTCGCCGAGGCTGCCTCTGCCACATCTCTCTCTATCGAAAACGTGCCGACTGGCGTATATATCGTAACGGTGGAGTGTAACGGCAAGGTTTCAGCCATGAAGGTGCGCAAATGATGACGATTTATAACTCATATCAAAAAAGAACAAAAATGAAATTCAAAACCAAACCACTACTGCACAGAACAGCCGCCCTGACACTGCTCCTGACCGCCATCGGCGGCGGACAGGTCCACGCACAGGACGACACGGTAATCTACGGCAGTGTGGTATCTTCAATGAATTGGGGTGAAGGTGGCGGACCGGGTATCTATTCCTTCGGTACCTCATCTGCCACAGGCTTCACTCCCATGAAAATCGACCAGCGTCTTTCCGCACAGGGAGGAGGAGTATATGCCGACAGCAAATACTATTCCATTAATGTAGACAGGATGCAGCTTAGCGTATACGATGCAGACACATGGGAACTGCTCATGGAGAAACCGATTCAACATGCAGCTCTCGACCTTGCCCTCGACCCTACCACGGGCATAATATACGCCTGCTATGTAAACGTGGGAGTATGTCTCGGAACGCTCAACGTGGAAACGGGAGATTTCGACTATCTCACAGAATTCGACACTACCTTCTCTGCCATCTTCTTTGATGCCAGCGGACAGCTCTACGGTATCAGCCTCGACAACCTGGTGAAAATCGACAAGAAGACCGGAAAATATACCGTGGTCGGAAACACCGGCATTGTGCCGATGTATGCGCAGTCGGCTACCGTAGACCCTACAACGGGCAAGTGCTACTGGGCTTCCATGAAATCTGATTTCACCTCCACTCTCTATGAGGTGAACTTGCAGAACGCACAGCTTACGCTTTGCAGACAGTTTACAGGAATGGAGGAGATAACAGGACTCTATATCTTGCCGCACGTGGACAAGGGCGCACCGGCAAAGGTCGGAGACTTGAACGCAAGCTTCAGCAACGGTAGCACCACAGGAAAGGTTTCATTCACAATGCCTTCAGTGACAAAGGGCGGAGAGCCTCTGAGCGGCAACCTTACATATAAGGTGGATATGGGCGGACAGATAAAGGAAGGCTCTGCTGCAGCAGGACAGGCTGTAACGGTGGATGCCACTCTGCCTGAAGGAAGATGCAAGTTCGTAGTGACCACTTCCAACGCAAAAGGTGAAAGCGAGCGCGCTGCCATGGCAACATGGATTGGTAAAGATACACCGGCAACAGTTACCGGTCTAACACTAAAGCGCACTCTCGACAAAGGACTGAAACTGCAATGGAACGCCGTGGCAACGGGTGCACACAACGGATACGTAAACACTGCAAATGTTACCTACAAGGTGGTACGACAGCCCGATGGCAAGACCATCTGCGAAAATGGCACCGCTACGGAGCTTTACGACAACGTGCAGAGCAGCGAACTGACAAAATACTGGTATGAGGTGACTCCTGCCGCCGATGGAAAAACGGGTGAGACGCTCGCTTCAAACAAAGCCGTCGTCGGTCCGGGCAAGGAAATACCATACACCGAGACCTTCATCCGAAAGGAGGGCTTCGACTTCTTTACCATCTTCGATGCCAATAACGACGGCAAGACATGGTTCCGCAGCGAAGACTCACAGACGGCACAGTATGCCGGCGACGCTTTTGTTAAGGCTGACGACTGGCTCATACTGCCCCCACTGAAGCTCACCAAGAGCGGATATTATAAGGTGGTGTTCAACGTGAAGTGTAACTCGCAGAACAAGCATCTCCTTGAGGTGGCTTTGGGAAATCTGCCGGAGATAGAGAGCATGACAACTACCGTAATGCCGGAAACGGAATTCAACACAATGTTTGAGGCACAGACCGTAGAAGCGAAATTCCTCGTCCCTTCCGACGGCGACTACTATCTCGGTTTCCATCTGCTGAGCGAAGCCCTCATGCACTCGTTCGACATTGAGAGCATCACAGTAGAGCAGTACACCACCACCGACACTCCTGCAGCCGTAGCTGACCTCACCGTCACTCCTGCCGCAAAGGGAGAACTGAAGGCTGAAGTGGCATTCACGCTACCTTCGAAGACCATCGGTGGAGAGGCTGTGGGTACTCTCTCTTCTGCCGAAGTTTACAGAGACGGCAAGCTGCTGAAAGCCTTCACCGCTGGCGACCAGACTCTCCAGCCAGGCAAGAAGCTCACCGTCAGCGACAGCCAGCCGCAGAACGGCTTCAACACCTACTCTGTTGTTGTCAGCAACGACAAGGGCAAGGGCGATGATGCCACCATCAAGGCTTACGTCGGCGTTGACACTCCTGCTGCAGTGGAGAACATCACGCTCAGCGAACCTGTCGACGGCACTGTTGTCGTAAACTGGCAGGCTCCTGCCAAAGGTGCCAACGGCGGATACGTCAACCCTGACGAACTCACCTACACCGTAAAACGCAACGGGTGGATGCCTCTTGAAGTGAAAGGCAACGAATGTATGGCAACCGACGTCATCGACGACCTCGACGGCAAACAGCGCTCATTCATCTATGTGGTAAATGCCACATCGAAGGCTGGCACAAGTGTCGACGCCACATCCTACGCCATCTCTGCCGGCAAGCCATACGAGACTCCGTTCGAGGAGTCGTTCACCAACGGCATGGCAGAATACACCGAATGGGCAGCTTCACCGAGAATGGGTGAGCGCAGCTGGGGAGGCACCACAAGTGACTCTCAGGACAGCGACAACGGCTGCATGGGCTACACCAACGTTGGCAGCACGGGAGAACTGCTGCTTGTCTCACCAAAGATACAGGTGGACGACACAGTAAAACCAGTTGTCTCCTTCTGGGTTAAACACTCTACCATCGACGACAACATGGACTTCGAGATGCTTACTCCTGACAACGTATATCATAAGGTGGCATCCATCGACCTCAGACAGACCGTAGAAGGATGGACACAATACACCTACGACCTCTCGGAATATTCTTCAAGCAGATTCGTACAGCTCGTTTTCCGTACGGACAACATAAAGGCAAACGAGAAGCTCTATATCGACAACATCAGGATGGTTGACAACCTCGACCACAACCTGAAGATGGCAGAGCTGAAGGCTCCGGCAAGAATACATGTCGGAACGGAGAAAACCGCAAAGGCCTTCGTGAAGAACGTAGGAGCCAAAGACGCTGCAGAATACACCGTCAAGCTATATGCCGGCGACAGACTGCTGACTGAAAAGAAAGGCACCGCTCTGAAGGCAGGAAATACCGAAGAGATGGACTTCAGCGTTACTCCTGAAGTGCGCGACCTCCCGGCTATGCAACTCAAAGCCGTAGTGGAATACAGCGGCGACGAGAACATCAAGAACGACACGGCAAAGGCTGTGGTAGACCTCGTGGCGCCTACCTATCCCGTTATCAACGATCTCACCGGAGGCTGGAACGGCTCTACCATGAGCCTCAAATGGACGGCTCCCGACCTTACGAACCTCACTCCGCTCTCCACTGTAGAGAGCTTCGAGCAGTATGAGTCGTTCACCATCACCGACTTCGGCAAATGGAAAGTCATTGACGAACACGGGAACCAGTATTCCATGGAGTTCCAGACCAACGACGGCAGATGGATTACATATCCTAACAGCGGCGAAGGTATCAGCTTCCAGGTCATCGACCTCACGCAGGTCATCGGAACGGAAGAGGACGGATGGTCGAGCGTCAGCGGCGATAAGTTCCTCATCTCGCCATACTGTGGTAGCCAGAAGAAAGACTGGCTCATCTCACCGGAGCTATACGGCGGCAGCCAGAAGATTTATGTAAACGCCAAGAGTCTCAACTACCGCAGAGACGGACTGGAGAACTTCACCCTGCTCTATTCCACAACGGGCACCAACATCTCCGACTTCAAGAAGCTGGAGCAGGTTACCGACATTCCAGAGCAGTGGACGGAATATTCCTTCACTCTGCCTGAGGGAGCCAAGTATTTTGCCATCTACGTGGAGGGCATCAATACGGCACTATTCCTCGATGACATCAGCTACGTGCCGGTAGATGCTCCTAAGCAAGAGCTCACACTGAACGGATACAACATCTACCGCAACGGCACACTGCTCAACGGCACACCAATAGTTGCCACAGCCTACGACGATGCGGAGGCAAGCAGCACGGGAGAATACACTTATCGTGTGACGGCAGTTTACGACAAGGGAGAGTCTGACTTCTCCAACGCCCTCACCGTAAACTCTTCGACTGCCATAACCGAGATGACATCATCTCGCGGCGAGGTTTATGCAGCAGGCAGAACCATCATTCTTAGCGGCATCGACGGTCAGTCGGCAGGTGTATGGTCAACCGACGGCAAGTGCATATGGCATTCAGCCGGAGAGTCAAACGCCATGGTCAACGTCTCCACCGGATGCTACATCGTAAAGGTAGGCAGTCGCACCGCCAAGATTCTTGTGAAGTAATTCATTTTACGGTAGCGCCACATTAAAGCTACCAATATCTCCAAGCCCCGGAAGTAGTCATCCCTACCTCCGGGGCTTTTTATTGACAGTTGACATTTTGCACACCCATCAACCTATACGCTCATCTGTTTGCAAACACATCCGCCTATATATAAACAATGTGAAAAGTCTCAAAAGCACCCTTTTCAATCCGTATGTCATATAAAAACAAAGTTTATTTGCACATTTTTCCGTTTTTTCTTTGTAAAGCACATATTATGATTATATTTGCAGCAGCTAAATAGCTAAATGCTAACATTGTTCAATTTATTAATTGTTGTGCCTATGTATAACAAAACCAATCTAATCATCACTGGAGCAACAGTGGCTATGCTGCTGTTGCCCATGAAGACGGATGCGCAAAAGCTCGAAAGCAGTCTGCGCAAAAACGCTCCCGAGTCAGTAATACAGAAAGCCAGAAAGCCCACCCCTGCCGCTCTGCAGGAGCTGGACGACAGGACAAAGGCTGCCTATCCAAACCTCTTCAAGGGCAAAATGCTGAGAAGCAATAACTTCTCACAACTCAAAGAGATGCCCTCCGGAGCTATCTCGCCACTCGCCCTCCAGCCGAGAGTGCCGCTGCGAGCCGCAGCATACAAGCCTGGCAGGGAAATATGGGGCAGCGTCATCGCCGACAACACCTGGACTACAAGCACCGCACAATACGGATTCTACAAGTTCTATGCCGGCAACAACATGAATATCGAGGCCCTCGGACTAAACCCCAACATAACGCCTAACGGCAGCGGTGCCTTGATAGACGGCAAGCTATACATGGTAAACTACATTCCTATCTTCGGTGAAATCATAGCCTCGCTATATGTCTTCGATGCCAACACATGGGAGCAGGAAAAGGAAGTTACTCTCAACGACTGCTCTCTAATAGCCACAGAAACGGCAACTGCAGAAGACGGCACCGTATATGGAGTATTCTTGGATGCCGACGGCTCTTCCTACGAACTCGGCATTGCCGACTACCCGAACAGCACACGCTCCACCATCGGAAAGATTAACCACATGTATGCCGCACTCGGCATAACGAAAGAGAATGAGATGTATGGCGTTGCTACCGATGGCAACCTCTACAAGATAAACATGACCACGGCAGAAGAGAGCCTCGTGGGCCCCACCGGCATAACAATTTCCGACCCCGACAATTCATACTTCTTCCAAAGCGGAGAAATTGACCGCAAGGACAACACGTTCTATTGGGTGGGCGTAGACAACAGCTCCGACGCTAAGCTCTACACCGTAAACCTCACTACAGGAGCAGCCGAAGTAGTGGGTGAATTCACAAACAACAACATCTTCGTCATCCTCA
>ERZ857629.2192-NODE-2192-length-18947-cov-3.694633_pt1 | contig 18947 bp, 16 predicted proteins | sample MGYA00519700_ERZ857629 | MGnify/ENA primary metagenome ERZ857629 (study PRJEB31778, sample SAMEA3449351) | human gut metagenome | biome: human gut; feature: human-associated habitat; material: faeces | place: United Kingdom | collected 2010/2012 ...
GCATTTGCTTTCATAGCCCTTGCTAAATCAACAAGAACTTTGATGTTGCTCCCTTTTCCGATGTTGCCAGAATAAAGGACTATAAACTTATCTTCCAATCCATACTTCCTAACAAACAGATTTTCAGCCTTTTCAACTCTCCGAATCTGCTTGTTTGACCATAGAGGAATTACCTCAATTCTTTCCAAATTACAATATCTGCTAACTTTCTTGGCAATACCATCGGAAATTGCATAGATATAATCAGCACCCTTATAGAATTTTTTTGCGACATGAACCCACAATTTAAAAATTAAATTCTTCTCTGTAACAAACCCTCCAGACACAATGCCATCCGGATAAACATCATATACAAGTGTTGAATACTTGTTACTGCTTAGATATGACAGAAATTGAATTGTAGGGGGATTAGATACAAGAAGTAACTCATAGTCATGATACCTTGTACGCACTTTGTGAGCAATTTGTATAGTTCCTATAACCCAAGACAAGAAACGAGTAATTATACTCTTCTTATCATAAGGTTTAATCTTTTCTATTTTAATCTGTTCTTCACCTGTAAATTGAAGAGATTGGGGGTTGCCACACATTACCACTACATCTTCATATTGAGAACACTCTTTATATGCTCTCGCTATGTCTGACATAAGGTAATTTGAACTTTGATTTACGATTACAATCTTCTTCATAATAACTCCTTACTCATTAAATCACCCAACTCCGCACTCGTCATAAATTCAATGTCCGGCCAACGCTTTAACATTCGTGATAGTAGTTCTTTCAGCAGTCGCAGTCCGTTCTCCCGGTTCTCCGGATGCAAGTAGCCAATATAATTGACACGATGGCTGCTGATAGTGGCAGGCTTATGCCAACGGAATGCGATTTCTATCTCCTTCATGCAGCTATCTATCCAATCCCAACCCACAGGACTTTCATCCCCATTGGCAGAAGGCTCGAAGAAACAATTACGGGTAAGATACAACTGACCATACTGATTCCTGTTGCCCAAATAACGAGTATTCACTTTATACTGACCATTGCCTAATGGTTCACGCTGCTTTTTCCCAGTATTGATATACTTAATGCCGGATTCATATAAATCTTTCTCCAAAGTATTGTTGAAAGGTCCGTTTGTCGGCACAAAGTATTTTGAACGATAACCATAGAGATTCTCAAACAAATCAAGCCCAGTCCTGATAACCTCTTTCTGATAAGGCAGGTCAGCTACCGAATCAATATCGAATGCAGCCTGAAATTCCGGTATTGGCTCTCCATCAATACCATTATATATGCCGGTCACGCCACAATCGAATGCAAACAGTGTAGACTTATTCCCATTCCGCAAAGCACGCAACCATCTTTGCACATTCAAATGCTCTCGGCCATGAAAGATTGGCACAAAAAGTCGCTCCTCTATCCCCCTCTTCCAAAACTCATACACACGGTCATGATTGTCATACCGTTTGCAAGTCTCTGTATACGGTTCATACACATACTCCGTATAACCATTCTCTTTTATCTTGTCGAACACCGGATTCGCCACTACATTTACACCCGTCATCACTGGATGTCGTCCTGTAGAATCTTTGAACTGTAGGAGCACATTATACAGTTCCTCCAAATCAGTATTTGACTCCAGGGCATCGTTTGTATTGTAATGATTGCGGTCTTCGCGCATACCAGCTTTCACCATTCGGTCAAAGCTCTCCAATGACGACATACGGATGCTACCCCAATCGTCACTTTCTATCACTACTATATGGCTATTAGTCCGCCACCCGGGTATATTACTCACATTGACGCGCAATGCGGATTTGAATCCACCTTTATACATAATACTTATCGTTTGATTAGTCTGTCAAAGATTCGGACATAGTCCTTAAACCTCTCCAGTTTATTAAAATTCTTCAAAGCCCGCTCTCGGCATGCTTTCGTAAACTCTTTCTTGTTGTTGGCGCAAGACTCTACGGCTGCACGCAAAAGGCTTACATTTCCCTGTTCCACAACTACACCTGTGTACTCATCCACAGCCTCTGGGCTACCGCCTGTGTTGTAGGTCACTACTGGAGTTCCACAAGCCAAAGCCTCAATATTGGTAGTTGGGAAATTATCAACGTATGTCGGATTAACAAAAATATCAGCCAAGGAATAGAGTTCAGCTAACTGTTGAACACTTTCTGTTCGCTTTATCCCAATAATGCCATCAGGCAATGCTGCAATCTGTTTATCATTGAGACCCACCAACACAATGGCGTATTTATCACAGTCAAACAAACTACGTAGTTTCACAAAATCATCCAATCCTTTACGCCTGTCCCATGTGCTTGCAACGCCCAAAACCACCTTTGCTTCACTCTTGATACCCAAGTTCTGTTTTAACATAGAACTATTATTCGCCTCTGTAAATCGTGGTCTGAACACATCCAGATCCACACCGTTATAGATAGTTTCCACAGGATAGCCTCCAAGGAAAGAATTCTTTACATTATTAGCCATCCAATTACATACAGCCACAAAAGTGATACTCTTAGGCTTATTGAAAAGCACCTTCTTACGTTCATAGTTAGCCTTCGATCTATCCCAAAATAGCGACTTTGGATAACCCTTACTATTCGGACAATGATGACAACCCGTCTTCCACTTCTCACAATGGTATCGGTCGAAATACGAACAATGACCCGTAAACGGCCAACAGTCATGTAACGTCCAAACCACAGGAATATCCTTCTTGGCAAGATAATCAAACAGAATCTCCACATTGAGATAATAACCATGGATGTTATGAAGATTAATCACATCAGGTTTGACACATTCTATCTCTTCTATAAATCTACGTGTAGCAGCACGAGAACCAAATCCGTGATTATCAAACAGAATAGACTCTATCCCATGAATCTTAAAATCTAAATCTGTTCCAATACGTATCAGCTTCGATTCAGACTCCCTTCCCATACGTCCATAGGCAAAATAACTATCGTAGCCTTTGATAATAGCGGTCTGCCCTATTTCCTCGGCGATACGACCAGTACTGCCAGTATTGGCTGAGGTATTAATTATTAAAAGTTTGGTCATAACAATTCCAAAAACTGTTTTGCTATTGTCTCAGCAGACACCTTATCTGCAAAGGAAAAAGGCACTGTAAATTCTTCTTTCCTGAAATTTCCTATTGCTTTTGCAAGCATCTCGTCATCATATTTGTCATCACCCGTATTAGAAGTTATAATACCATCCGGTACCACCTTCAGTCCTTTCATTTTTTTGTCATATTGATTAGAACAACCGAATATTTCCCATACTCCTCTCGAAGAATTGGTGGTTATTACAGGAATACCAAGTGTCAGAGCCTCAATTATGACTCCAGGTAACCCTTCGCTATATGATGATGAGACAAGCACATCCGACTTGGCAATATACTTATAAGGATTTCTTCGTAATCCTATCAGATGTACCCTGTCTTCTATGTGCTTTTGCTTCGCCATATTCAAAACGAGATTTCCAGGTCCTTCATCATTTCCCATAAAGACAAGATGATAACGATTGTACGCTCCAGATGCAACGAATGCTCGCATCAGACGATCTGGAGCCTTATTAACATCCAAGCGACCACAATACAGCATCACCTTGTTTGCAAATATTGTCTCATCTTCTGATGAATCAAGCTTTTCTTTTGCTTTCGAATATATCTCATTTATAAGATGTACATTATATATAACCCCCACTTTATGTGGCAATATATTCCTGAAACTATGCAAAATGCTTTGCTTCACTTCTTCACTTACACATGCTAAATAATCAAGCTTAGGATAAAGAAAACGATATTCCGCCAATGTATTCCAATATAACAACTTGCCTTTTGCTTTTACTTGTTGGTGTGGTGAGTGAAATATGCCGACTTTCTTATCTCTTCCTCCGGATAAGAGACTTACGGTTGAACAATTGAATAGTGTTGAAATTGTCATGTCAGGCAAAAACTCTTTTTTTATACTTTTAAGTCTATTAGCCTGATAAAACAAGTTTAATGCTTTTGACAATAATCCTTTCTTCCCAGAACTAAGGGCTTGGCAATTATTAAAATCCTCTATGCCATCTCTTAATTTATAAACCAACACACAACAGACTTCAACGCCTGCTGTTTGACGCAAAGCTTTCCATAGATTAAGAGAACACATCGCTATTGTGCCTTTATTACTGGGAACAACGAGTAGAATACGTTTCATATATTTCCTATTTAAGTTCTCTTTTTCATTCTTTTAGTTTCTTTTTAACCCATTCTTCTCCCACCAATGTACTTTGTCGTATTTGATGACTTTGGCAGGTGCTCCAACAACTACTGCATTTGAATCAGTAATAGATTTGCATACCACTGCATTAGCTCCAATATAGCAGCCATCAGCAATCTCTATATCGCCAAAGATTACCGCTCCAGGACCGATATAAACATCATTACCTATCTTGGGGGCTTTCAAACTGCCCTGATTTGCTCCCATATTTACGTTATTCATGATACAGCAGTTCCGTCCTATCTGACAAGCCGCATTCACCACGATACTACCATAATGATAAAGGGGCAATCCCTTGTCGCAAGTGTTCTTGGGAATACTGATTCCTGTTTTCAGTGAGAGTGAAAGATATTTTTTATAATAATATATTGTACATATCTTATGCCATATTCCTTTAGCATTGAAATGATATTCGTACTTACGCAAACATTGGATGAATTTAATCGTCGGTTGAGGGAACAACACACTTTTCCCCCCCCCGTTTTACATCCAGCTCATTTCTAATAAAATCGTTGTAGATTTCTTTATTTGTTATAATAATTTTACCCATTTGAAATAACCTTTCCTAATTCATCCGAAGACATAAATTCCACATTTGGATATAACCTTATAATTTCGTTTAGCAACCATTTCAAATCCGTTAGATTTTTGGTGCGATTACTTTCATCAACTGCACCAATCACATTCAACCTATGCATACTAATCGTAGCAGGCTTATGCCAACGGAATGCGATTTTAATTCTCTCCAAACAATCCTTTGCGTCTGCTGAATCTTGACTTGGTTCAAAATAGCAATTTCGCATAAGATAAGTCAAGCCCGCTTTTGAGCTATGTCCACAGAAATTGTCTTTCTTATACTTAAAAGTGGTATCATCATCAAGGGGCATTTTCTGATGCACCATTCCTTGCAGATATCTTACGCCATTACGTATCAAAGATGGTTCAATCTTCGGACTCCATGTATAGGTAGTAGCAATAAACGACTCCGACTTATAGCCAAATAACTTTTCAAAGAGCTGCTGCCCTTCGGTAATAATCGTATCATATTCCGCAATATCCTCGTCCAATCCAGAGTTGAAAGCTCCCATATAATTATTCTTGATACGAGGGTCAACAGCAGATGTCAAGCCAAAGGTTCCCAAATCAAAGGACAGACGAGTAATCTCCTCTCCTGATTGTAATGTCCTGAGCCACTTCTTGACATTCAGATGCTCACGTCCATGAAGCTGGGGATGGAAGATGCCAGCATCCATTCCCTGCTGCCAAAGTTCCCAAGCTCCATCATGGCGAGGACTTCTCTTCAAAGTTTCAGTAAACGGTTCATAGAAATACTCCCAGAAGTCCGATGCCTTGATTTTCTCAAATACCGGATTCGCCACCACCGTATCCGCAGTAAGCACGGCATGGCGTCCATTCTTATCCTTCACCGATGTCAGCACATCGAAGAGAGCCGACAAATCATCCGCAGTCGCCAAACTGTCATATCGGCAATACGGATCCCAATCCACCCTGACTCCTCGCCGAAGGAATTCTTCATACACCTCTCGTGAAGGCATACGCACACTCCCCCAATCATCGCTCTCAATGACCACAATCTTACGATTGGTATGCCATCCAGGGATATTGAGCAGGTTATGGGTTATTGTTTGTTTAAGCTTACCCTTCTTCATTCAACAAAAGAGCATTGAAGATCTGCATACCACGACCGATAGAATGATTATTTTCGAAATATGCAGTAATATCTTCTAATTTTATATCTAACACTGCATTATTTCGTATTAAAGTGTTAATGTCTTCCACTGTATTTGCAACAAATCCAAGTTTGTACTTATCTATCATACCATTTGGGTTTACGGTAGATATTATTGGCACATTACAACTCAATGCCTGAAGGAAAGTATTAGGAAATCCTTCTTTTACAGATGTACATAGTAGGCATTTAGATTGTGCAACTATCTGAGTGGTCTCAAATAAGGTTTTAGAACCTAAATATTCGACATTTGGCAACTCTGCAAACTTTTTACACAACTGTGTATAATTGCCCAAAGATGCGCCCACAACAGCGAAAGATTTTTGAGGATTTGCTTCAGCTATATCAACAATCCATTCTGGTCTCTTGATTTCTCTAAAGTTACCCACCCAAATGTAATCATAAATCTTATTTATGTGCAACTTACCAAACATATCAGGATCCCAAATATTGGAAATGAGTGCAATTTTCTTTACCCCCAATTTACTTGTAGACATCTCGTATTGGTATTTGTTTTGGGCAATAACAAAATCTGCCTTTTTTATCATTTCAGGAAAACGTTTATCCCATCCAAATGCCTCAGGATTGACATCCATGTCACTTGCAATCATAAACAGCAATTTGAAGTTTAACTTTTTCCTCATCCATTCAACTAAATTTATTTCAGATGGAATACCACGAAGAATTACGACATCAGGTCTTGAAAATAACAGAGATAGTGGTTTAACTCTATTAAGAATAAACATAACCTTTCTTACAAGAGGAAAGAAACAAAAATGTATTCCCCAATCATTAGGTGAAAAAATCCTTTTGATGTAATAAGAGAAAGTATAAACCTTGTATCGTTTTGCAAAGGCTCGTGCCCACATTGCCATTTGCACATCCGCACCACCTATAGCAACTGGTGGTTTTTGATTATTCAATATCGTGTCTGAATATATGGAGTAAAAAAATAATTTCATATTTAGATTATCTAATTTTGTTAGGAGTTAAAAATGGAATTAGCCATAGTGTAACATAAAAAGGCGTTTCTATCAAAGAAAATGCAAATCCTTGGCATAATATCAAAATAGGAAATATCCAATAGCCATCATAACCAAACCACATTTGATATATTTTTCCTGTTTTAATTATAGATAAAAAGAAAATTATTACGCCAAACAATCCATAAAATGCAAAAATTTTACCTAATCCATTTATTGCGCTTATTTGATTATTCTGAAATTCTATTTGTAATTGATGCAAATTTGGATCTGGTGCCATGCCGAAGAAAGGATAATTCTTAAATGTTTCCCAATCAAATTGCCAAGAAACAAATCGTCCTAAAGAAAGATTTTCATTGGTTGAAGATTGAGAATATTCCTGAACAACTTGTTCATATCTATTTATACCCATAAACTCATCAGTAATCTTATCTTCTAAGACTGGTACAAAAGTAAAAATAATTGCAGATATTATTACAACCAGAACAAATACAATTATTTTTGAACTTTTCTTTTTACTCTGTGAAAGCAGACTCCAGGCTAAAATTACAATACCACAAATATATGCAGAGCTACTTTGGGTTGTTATTATCGTTAATATAAAAACCATTAACATTTTCTTATAATTGGAGAATACACCTCGATTCACAATAAGAAACATCATCGCCATGGACACAAATCCTCCAAAAGGTCCCGGCTCATAACAAAAGCCACAATTGCTCGCATTTATCATTCTAAACGTAGGATCATTAAACAAGTTATAAATAAATATATTTTTTGCCCCAAAAGCGCCACCTATGTCTAACATTCCCAAGAAAGCATCTAACGTACCATAACTAAACAATTGCCAAACAAAGAAGAACAATGATAACAAAGAAAGATAGTAAATTATTTTAATATACTTATCTATCAAAGATTTCCCAAAATACGAAAAAAGCTCATATCCAATTAATATTTTGGAAAAATACGTAAACCAAATAAATATATTTGTTTTTCCTATATCAAGAATCTGCACAATAGAAAATAATATCCAAATAAAACATGCAATGCCAACTCGTCTGTCTATGTTCATCAAATTATTCCTAAAAACAAACATACCTACAATGAAGACTAAGACAAGACCTAATGCCTCTCGAAATAAAGGAATTGCTGCTCCTGAAAATATAATTACAAGAAACAGATAACAGTCTTTTATAGTTATATTATGCATTAGCTCCGTGTTTTTTTAAAAAAGAATCTACTATTTTTGCCTGAGTCTCACCACTAAATGAATACATTGCTATTTTTTTCCCATTCTGTGCAACATTTAAAGCATTAGCATAATCAGTCAATACAAAATCCAATTTTTCTGCGAATTTTATATCACTATCTGGTTCTGCAAGAAATGCTGAAACATTATCTTTCATATATTTATGAATTTCTCCCAAGCCAGTAATTACACAAGGGATTCCCGTACACAAATACTCTCCAACCTTACAAGGCATTGTTGCACACGCACGCTTAGATGTTGGGCTAGCTAAAGCTAATATTTTAGCATTTGCCAAAAAAGATGGTACCTTATCCCTATCAATTTTTCCAAGAAAAATGACCTTCGAGGCAATATTTAAATCTTCAACTAAAGCTTTATGCTTATTTATCTCATCTGAGTAGCCAGCTAAAACTAACTTTAAATCTTTATATTTACTGCTAATTATAGAGAAAGCCTTAATCAATATTGTAACACCATCAATATCTTTCAAATTGCCACAATATGCTATATAATCACCGAAAACATTATCTTCCAATTCTATATTAGAAAATCTGTCTATTTCAACTGTCATGGGGACAACACAAAAAGCAGCACTTTTACATGCGTATTTACTATAATAATCTACAAGATTTTGTGTTTCTAGTATCCATCCATCAAATAACTTATACGAGAATTCAATCGTTTTTTTATACAATTTTAATCTGAATGATCTTTTATATTTACCTTGTTGATAAAAAATAATAGGGAATTCACTTCTTTCAATCAAAAGCTTTATCCCGCAAATTTTTGAAATGAGATAATAAAAATAGTATTTTTTTACATCTGCGGAATAAATAAGTATATTATCAATTGAAGATGCTTCTTTAATTATTAAACACATAGAATAAATATATGCTAAAATCCAAAGTAGAATTTTCTTATATTTGGATTTGCCATGCTTTGGCCAACAAGCAGTTTTAGACGTGTAAATATATTTTAGTCCATAATATTCTCCAACATACTTGATTGGATGTTTCTCATAATCATTATACTCAACAGGCTGAAGACAATGCATAGTAATGTCATGTCCCAATTTAACCAATTCCTTCGTATACGATATTATGCGATTTGTCTCTGCTCCTCCATAGGGGAACGGATAATCTATTACAACTATTGTTTTCATCTTTTCTGAATGAGGCCGTATCAAAACGATTGTTTTGATGCAGCCCCTTTAAGGTGCGTCAGAATTAGCAAAATGCAAGGCGATGAGATGAGACCGACAAGAGCTTACTGATGTAAATGAATTAAGTCGAATTCCGAAAAGCAACGCAGCAGTTTGCAATTATGACACACCGCCATTATAAATTATTCAATATTTGGACAAGCTTTTTGATAATAAGTGTCTGGATTTCCATCATTATGCTGAATTGTACCATACGAAACAATAACTGCAACTTCGTCTGTGTCATTAATAAGAGCATGCACTGTTTCGGCTGGAGCATATACTAGTTTGGGTTTTGATGCAGATATCTCTATCTCCTTAAAATATTTATTATCTACTGTTGACAATAAGACTTTAGCCTTCCCAGACACACAAGTAAACCATTCTACCTTCTTATGATGATAATGATCCCCTCTACGATAATGTGGATTTATACTAAACGTATAAATCTGACCACCACTAGGGATATTAAAATCTTGAAAACGAATAATCTCAAAAAGTGTACCTCTTGGATCCGTATGCGGGACAAGTTCTAACTCGTCAAAAGGAGTTTTCCATTCCATATAAAACAGATTTTATTAATAATCTTTGTTCAGAGTAATTATCGAGTATGCAATTTTTTAATAAGGTCGCAAATACGATAAATGTCCTCATCGTCAACCCACCAACCGCAAGGAAGAGAGAGCTCACGAGTACCGAAATACTCAACACCTGGGAGTTCTCGACGTGACTCTTTAAAGATGCTGTAAATATCGTTACGAGGATGATTCTGATCTGCTGAAATACCATTTTCATCAAGATATTGAACAAGTTCATCTCGCATTTCAGACAATATAACATAAGTCCAATAAACGGGGTTTGCCTTAGAATCACGACGCAGTAATTTGACACCAGGAATATTTAATTCCTTAAGAGTTCTTGTGTACAACTCTCCATTATGCCTATATTTTTCAATTACCTCGTCAATATGTTTTTGAGATTCAATTCCAATAGTTGCTGCAATATCATTCATATTAGCTTTATATCCTATTTCAGTAATATCAGAACGCCATGGATTACCATTGCGTTTATCATGATCAACTCCCATCCACTTCAATTTCTTTGCTCTTTCAAACAACTCAGGATCTTTTACTGTCATACAACCACCATCTCCTGTTGTAATATGCTTGATTGCTTGAAATGAAAAACAACAGAAATCTCCATGATTTCCTATCATTTTTCCATCATAAGATGCTCCATATGTATGAGCACAGTCTTCAATCAATTTCACATTATATGCATTAGCCAACTCTACAAATTCATCAAGTTTGTCTATATCGCCATCCTTATGTAGATAGAGTATGGCTTTGGTACGTTTATTAATAAGTTTTTCTACATCTTTAATATCACTCATCCCTGTCTCAACATCCACATCTGCCCAAGCAATCTTCCCTTTTAGATGAGCAACAGGTACATTTGTACAAATACTTGTTAGTGGTGTTGAAATAACCTCATCACCTGGTTGTACATTTGAAAGATGACATGCGATTTGAAGAGCCATTGTACAATTATTAAGCATCATCGTTTGGTCATTCTGCAGATAAGCAGATACCATCTCACGGAATTCTTTCACCCTAGGTCCTTCTGCAATATAGCCAGTAAATAATGTTTTTGATACGGCTTCAGCTGCACTTTTCGGCATATAAACGCCAAACAACGGAATTCTTTTATTAGTCATAATTTATAAGTTTTAAATATTAGTTTCATTCAGACCTAATCTCTTTCACTTTAGTTCTTGTTACTAAACCTAAATCTTCTTTTATAAAGCGAAGTTTAAGCAATAACTGCTTCATACCTGCAACATCTAAAAGAGTTGTATTACTGCTATGATAAGGCTCTACATTTTTAGAGGCAGGGCCTTCAAAATAAGATTTATCATAATTCAAATCTCTTGCATCACATGGTATCCGATAATAGTCCCCCATATCTTCTGCCTGTGCCATCTCCTCACGAGTTACCAATGTTTCATATAATTTTTCCCCATGTCGAGAACCTATAATTCTTATTTCTGTATCAGCATATCTCGAATCTATTTGAGCATAAGTTTCTCTTAATGCCTCGGCTAAAGTCCTTAACGTTGCAGAAGGAGCTTTTTGAACAAACAAATCGCCATTTTCTCCATGAGTAAAAGCATAAATAACCAAATCAACTGCATCATCTAGGGTCATCATAAAACGAGTCATATTAGGATCTGTGATAGTTATAGGATTACCACATTCCATCTGTTCTACCCACAGAGGAATAACAGAACCACGACTAGCCATTACATTCCCATATCGAGTACAACAAATTGTTGTTGGGGAATCTTTGCCTAAAGCACGTCCTTGAGCTATCGCAACCTTTTCCATCATTGCTTTAGAAATACCCATAGCATTTATAGGATATGCAGCCTTATCAGTAGATAACACAACGACTTTGCTAACATTATGAGAAATAGCAGAAAGGAGAACGTTATTAGTACCTATTACATTGGTTCGCACAGCTTCCATTGGATAAAACTCACAAGAAGGAACTTGCTTTAGAGCTGCTGCACTAAATATATAATCAACTCCGGGCATCACAGAATCTACAGATTCTCGGCTTCGAACATCACCTATAAAAAATTTAACTTTAGGATTCTGAAGCATATGACGCATATCATCTTGCTTTTTTTCATCACGTGAGAAAATTCGAATCTCTTTGATATCGCTATCTAAAAAACGGCGAAGAACAGCATTTCCAAATGAGCCAGTACCACCGGTTATCAACAATGTTTTATCTTTAAAAATTGACATATTAACCTAATTAGATGTTATACTTTTATTATAATAAATAACTATTATTACGAGATAAACAAACCCTGCAACGACATGAGTTATGGCTGCACCAACTGCTTGAAGACTGGGAATTAACAGAAGACTGCAAATCAAAGTAGTAAAACCAACGATAAAGGAACTATTCCTTAGCATTACACCTTTTCCTTTAGACATTAGAAATCTTGAGAAGAAATCAGAAAAGCCATAAAGCAGAGTCCCTATACTTGTAATTATTGTCAACATAATAACAGGAAAAAACTCTTCAGTATAGAATAAAGTTATAAAAGGTTTAACTAAAGCCCACAATCCTATTAAAGCAATCATAGAAATACAAAATGTAACCAATAATAGTTTTTTAGGAATCGAGTCATAATTTGCAAACTCTTGATAATGAGACGTTGCAATTACGATTGGTATGAATGACAAAGGAGCCGATAGCGTTAGTGAAAGAGCATAAAAACCAACCCCTGAATTATTTATACTAACCATACTAAGAATAACAGGAATCAATGCAGTAAAAGCAGTAGAAAAAAGATTGCCTACATAAACTTGAATTCCATATTCTTTATTACAAATCCATATTTCATTTATCCTTTTTTTTAAGTTCTTAAAATTAGGTTTCATTTTTTGCAAAACGGACAAATAAACTATCAATTGTGATAATAGAAAAGAAAACCATACTACAAATATTGGATTCCAAGAAATATTGCGTCTCATTATGAAAAAGAATATAAACAAACCTACCATAAAAAAGAATATCCTTGGAACATATCTTTGTATAATCAACCAATTGATCTTGTTGCATGAAGGTAAAACCTGTTCTAAATATTGTAGTAAAAAGGGAATTAAAGAAAATGGAATAATTACTAGGAACACATCCAATATTCCTTTCTCTCTGAAATTAGGACTAATAAACGCAAAAATGTAAAGAGCTATACTTATTACCAAATAAATTATTAAAAGACAGATAAGCCCTGAACCAAACAATTGTTTTCTATGTTCGTCATCTTTCGCTAATAAGACTACTCTATTTAAAGATTGAAGAACTCCGAATCCCAAAACAATAAAAGCAAGTTCAAATACACGTTGGATATAGAGAAAATCCCCATAAGATTCTGCACCCATATATCGCGTTATCACTATATTGGTAAAGATTCCCAACGGGATACCTATAAAATTCCAGAACATAAGACTAAATGACTGTCTCATATGCTGGTCTGCCCGCATTTTTCGCAAATATTTTTTTATCGATTGCATTATTTATGGAAATCGTTTAAACAGACACATTTATCACAACCGTGCATCAACAACCTCTCGTGGCAAAGTACACTTTACATCAAAGATGACATGCTTGTCCTTAAGAAGAGCAAGAACATCAAGCCCTTTAAACTTTTTATGAGCTACAGCTGCGATGCAGGCATCGAATTTCTGTGCAGGCAATTCGGTCACGATGTCAATGCCATACTCTCGTTTAGCTATTGAAGGATTTGCCCAAGGGTCGTAAATAGTAACATTGACATTGAACTCCTTCAAAGCGCGATAGATATCAATGACCTTTGTGTTGCGAACATCAGGACAGTTCTCTTTGAATGTGAAACCAAGTATCAACAATTCAGAGTTGAGAACCTGAATTCCCTTCTTTAACATGTGCTTTACCGTCTCTGTGGCAACATACTCGCCCATACCATCGTTCATACGGCGACCGGCAAGTATGATTTCAGGATTATGACCATGACGCTGAGCACACTGTGCCAAATAGTAAGGATCCACACCGATACAGTGACCACCAACCAAACCTGGACGAAAAGGAAGGAAGTTCCACTTTGTACCAGCAGCTTCCAATACATCGAGTGTATCAATGCCCATCTTGGTAAAGATATGTGACAACTCGTTGACGAAAGCAATATTAATGTCTCGCTGGGAATTCTCTATAACCTTGGCTGCCTCTGCAACCTTGATGGTCGGAGCAAGATGAGTCCCTGCTGTAATAACCGAAGAATATACTTCATTGACATACTTGCCTATTTCAGGAGTAGAACCAGATGTCACCTTCTTGATATGCTCGACTGTGTGTTCCTTGTCTCCCGGATTGATACGTTCAGGAGAATAACCAGCAAAGAAGTCTTCATTCATCTTTAAACCACTGACTTTTTCAACAACAGGGATACATTCATCCTCTGTTACACCAGGATATACGGTCGATTCGTATACAACAACATCTCCTTTAGAGATAACCTTGCCTACTGTGGTAGAAGCTCCATAAAGAGGAGAGAGATCCGGATTATTATTCTCGTCAACAGGAGTTGGAACGGCAACCACATAGAAATTGCAGTCACGGATTGCCTCCATGTCAGATGTACATACCAAACCATGATTGTTGATAGCATCCTGCAAAAGTTCATCGCTCACTTCAAGCGTGGCATCGTGACCTGCCATCAATGCCTCGCAACGCTTGGCATTCATATCGAAACCTACAGTCTTGTACTTTGTAGAGAAAAGACGAGCAAGCGGAAGGCCCACATAACCGAGACCAATCACACAAATCTTTGTTTCTTTCATCGTTATATTTTTAATCTAAATTATTTTACTCACAAATTGTTTTTGTACCAATCAATGGCTGCCGCTATACCACGTTGGAAGCTCCATTCTGGATCATAGCCGAGCAGTGCCTTTGCCTTAGAGATGTCAGCATTGGAGTGTTTGATGTCTCCTGCACGATCCGGGCCGAACTCAGGCTCTACATCTACACCAAGAGCCTTGGTCAAACCATAATAGATGTCAATCAAATACTCACGTCCTCCGTATGCAATATTGAATGCCTGACCGGCCGCTTCATGAGGAGCGAGACATGCTTTAAGGTTAGCCTCTATCACATTCTCGATATAAGTAAAATCGCGCGATTGCTTGCCATCACCATTGATGCGACACTTCTGACCATTAAGTAGCTGTTTGATGAATTTAGGAATAACAGCCGCGTATGCCCCATCCGGATCTTGGCGGCGACCGAATACGTTGAAATAACGCATACCATAGGTATCGAGTCCATAATGACGAGTATATTGCTTCGCCCACTCTTCATCACAACGCTTGCTCACTGCATACGGAGAAAGAAGATTACCTTCTATACCTTCTTTCTTAGGCAGATTGGGTTCATCACCATACACAGAACTTGAAGAAGCATATACAAACTTCTTCGCTCCTTTCTGGCGAGCTGCTTCCAACATATTCAGAGTACCTTGGATGTTATTAAGCGAATAGAAAAGAGGCATTTCAATGGAACGGGGAACAGAGCCCCAAGCTGCTTGATTAAGAACAAAGTCAACACCTTCACAAGCCTTCATGCAGATGTCAAGATCTTTGATATCTCCTTTGACAAACTCGTAGTTTGAGTTATCAAGAAACATATCTACATTTTTCTGCTTTCCTGTAGACAAGTCATCGAGTGCACGCACACGATAGCCCATATCAAGGATTGCTTCACATAGGTTGCTGCCAACAAAGCCAGCTGCACCTGTTACCAAAAACAATGAATTCTCAGGGAATTTCAAATGCTTGTATGCCATAGTATTATTATGTATTTATTTTAGTAATATCTGTTCTGTTTGTATTAGATCTTAGCGATGAACCTTTGCCTCAAGCCATTGCTCATACGCAATTCCACCCATATGCGAACTTCAGCATCTCTACTGCTGGAGTAATGCGTAAATCAATGTTTGGATTTTGATTGACTATTGCCGATGCTGCGTTGCTCACTTAACTATTGGATTACTCCTGAAGAAGAATCTTCTACGTGGATTGGAACAATTTTGCGATGTGTATTCTTGTACCACTTTGAAAAAATGTTGTAGGGGGCATTAAAACACTAATTTTCTTTGTTTCGAACACAGATTGAACAGATAATATGGATTTATATTTATCCTACATTTAATAAGAGGTATGTTTCTGTTTAATCTGTTGGATCTGTGTTCGTTGCTGTACATATTTCAGCACAAAGATATTTATCGAATATAATAGCCCTTTTTTGACTGCTTACTACATGTAAGAGTAATACGTCTGCCACCTAAAGAAGCCTGTGGAACATTCTCTTGTGTAAGGTGGCTTTTGACCTCCTTTTGCACAAAGGCTTTCTTACATAAAGGACAGAAATAATCTCCATCTAGAAGCTCAGTACCCTCTTCTCTCAGAATAGATATGTTCTTCGAGACTACTGCAAAATAAAATTGCGAGTTCATAAGTTTGCTTGTTTTATGATTAATTAGCATCCTATTCAAGGCATTCTCCCTTATAAGAAAACTTTACGTACCTTTTCATCGAATGCATTAAATGACAGTTTCACTATGAACAATGGCAGTCCAAGCTACGCCCCATTATAGAATAAAACACCATTTAAATACCATTAAAACACTGTTTAAACACTGTTTTAAAAGATTTCATACAAACAGATAACAATAAAATCAGAATGCAATATACCGATAAAAAGACACATACTTCCTCAAGAGCATAAGGAAGAGCCGCCTAAAGCTCTCTTTTAGTAATCAATTTATCCATGAAATTGAGTGCTTATCTTACAATCAAATCGAGCTTAACTGCCATCCTTATGTAGAATAAGAAAACTCTTAATCCAACTATGCTCTATCGACATATATAAAAGAGAATAAGTGTCTAGTTATGGCAGAGTATTATATAACTTCTTGATTTCTGATATCATTCCTTTTATTGTGTTATTTTCTAAACGAGAATACAATGTCTGTCTCAAGTCAATTTTGTTTTTGTTATTAGGATGAAGGGGATCATTATAAATCAAGCCTAACAAACTGAATGTTTCAGGTAAGACGAAACCTAATGTCTCCATATAATCCAATTTCCTTTCTGTTCCAAAAGCAACATCAAGATAATATTCCTTTTGTTGTTCTGTTTTCAACATTTGATAACAATACTTTTCTATCATTTCACGAAGAGCAACACATACTGCCAATGAATCGTATTTGTTACCATTAAGATACTCTTTAGTCTGGGAAAGACAATATGTCTTGAACGTTGGAATATTGTTCCAATTTGGATCATTCATGCCTATTATATCATCCATACATCTAGAATAGTTAGGATGATAATGTAGCATGTATTTCGAAATTATGTCTGCTTTTTCTTTTTCTTGCCTTTCTAAATCATCTCGCTTTCTGACCACCTTCATCATGTTATCACTTGCATTAGGGAACTGTAACGGATTAAGATAATAAACTTTCATATCTCTAAATGCAAACGTTCGGAAATAGATAGGATTAATATGGCTTAAAATGATTGGATAAATATTTTTTCCTTCATCTTTAAGTTCTTTAAGAAAGATATTCACATAGTGTTGTGCAGCTACAAGATTAGCATCATCAAGATAGTCAAACACTTCGTCTATCACTAAAATATTATCACGTTTTGTAAAAGAATTCTTAGCCTTTTGTAGCATTCCCAACAAAATTAGAATATCCCTTTCACCATTAGATATTCTCTGAGCATCACCTATTCGAAGAATCAACTTACCACCTTCTTTGTGTGGTTTGATATCTTTCCAAGTTTTTTTGAGAGCATCAAACAACTTTCTTGTACTAATTTCATTAATCTTATAGTTGGCATTCTCAACACGTCCCTTAAAATCTTGACTTTTACGATATACAAGAGTAACCAATCTTACTGCTTTAAGCAGAATCTTGACATCATTGTCATCACTACAAAAAATCTTTATTACCCTTTCTGCATATTGTATTGGAGCTATTTGCTCTAAGACAGCTTTATTTTTATCTTTAACTTGTAAATGTCTTTCTACAATTATACCTGTATAGGATTTTATCAATTCTAATTGGTTTATTATTATTTTTGCCTGACTTGTTGAAATTTTGAGCTGCCCATAGTCACATGATTTTATAAAGTGATTATTTGACAATAATGTATTAATTGAGGGGAACAGTCCTTGCGGTAAAGTTGCTGTATCATAAACATTATCAAAGTCATCAATTATCCTGACATCATGCGGCATACTTCCTAATAACTCAATATCTGGAATCGTAATTTTTGCCTTTCCCATCAAAACTCCATTACGCAATCCTGGAGAAGAAGCTTTTAAGCCATTGTTGATAACAAATATACCAAACCTCTTACTTACATTATTAGTATTCACATCTGCTTTGTAGCAGTTTCCATCAGGTTCGTCAGTAGTTATAACAAGTTCAGGTTTGTTATTAACATTTCCATCATACGCATCGTTCTCGTCTAATTTCAACCTTTGCCTATTCAGCCACTGAAAAGCAAAAGCAAATGAAGATTTTCCAGAGCCGTTGGGTGCTACAAGAATACTTGCCTTATTTGGAATCATGTCAAGAGGAATTAGCTTATCATGTATTCCTCTAACATTCTTTATTTGTATACTTTTAATTTTCATTGTCAATTTATTTGGTTATTCTGATTTTAAAAGTTCCGAAAATTTATTTTAAATAGACATTATAAGATGGTAAGCGGTCACTTTAGGCACGTTAGTGTCTTTTTGTAAATAAGGTTAACTCTTTGCTACAAGCACTCGCACTCCATTATAGAATAATAAAACACCGTTGTTAGCACTCAATTTAGGGCATAACCCTTTGTATAGGCACTTTTGCAAGTGCCTA
>ERZ857629.2193-NODE-2193-length-18945-cov-10.732133_pt1 | contig 18945 bp, 39 predicted proteins | sample MGYA00519700_ERZ857629 | MGnify/ENA primary metagenome ERZ857629 (study PRJEB31778, sample SAMEA3449351) | human gut metagenome | biome: human gut; feature: human-associated habitat; material: faeces | place: United Kingdom | collected 2010/2012 ...
TCCTGCATACCCAACATCATTCAATATATATTTATCCCGCAAATATTCAGACATTGCTTGCAAGCAAGTGGGGCATAAATGTACAGGGATTAACCGTGGTGTTGGTCCGCTGCCATCGCTCGGAATAAACCGGCCAGGTAATATAGCCTTACCCAATTCTGCTTTCACACTTTCAAGCTGAAATTCCTGCTTACATATATCACAGTTTTGAAAATATCTTGTTACTACCTTGCTCATTATTGTCTACCCCCTTCGGTGAATGTTATTGCTTGCCCGCTTCATTTTTGACCCTCTTAAAAATATCCATGCTCAAGAGCCCAAGTGTCCATATTGAGCAATTTGAATATTTCCATATGCCCTTCTATCCATGCAGATGCCTCAGCTTTGGTCTTCCCACGAAATTTTTCGCCTACAAATTCTTCCATATCTGCAATAAGTTTAAGCTGTTTCTCGGTAGCAGGTATTCTATCCTTCACGCTTATCCAGTTCATCAGTTTCCTCCTTGTCATTTGTATCATCATCTTTTAACCTGCACAAAGAACCAAAATATGTGCCACCATCGAAAAGACAACTATAAACACATTCGGCACAGTTATGGTTGAATCCTTTACATATCCGCTTAATAGCTTGCCTCTTACGCCACTTTGCTAACAATGTGTTTTTGGCTCTTTTTACTTTAAAATATGGCTTATCAACTGTGCTTAAACATTCCGCATTGGACGGACATTCGGGTGTACCATACTTAGCGCACCACATTTGACAAATTGTAGCCCTATCTATCATCTCAATAACGCACTTGGTATCAGTCATACATTTCCTCCTTGAAATCCTTCAACTCTCTCAATGCTGCTAAAAAACTATGCAACTCTGGCAGATGCCCCACCAAATACAAAGGATCGTCGTCTCTAAACAGTTGAATTTTTCGTCCGTCGTATGCCAAACAGTCATAACCTTTGTGGCGATACCGCCCCTGCGTGATTGTACTTTTGCCCAAATACATCAAATATCGGCATGGATTATTTGAACCAGCATATTTGTTGCAAACAATATCGCCTTTGCTAAATTCGCTCATCGGTTGCCTCCTTAGCAATTTTCGCTCCACAATTTGGGCAGTAATTTTCTCCAGTAGGATTGTGCGCTACCGAATAACCGCATACAGAGCAAGTCCATTCATGGAAGGTCCGTCCCCAATCATCGTCTTCTATTTCTGAGTGTACCCACTTCCCATACTGCACCGGGACATAATCCACCATTTCTTCATACGGGCAAACCCCTTCGTTGCAATAACTGCCGGTCTTTTCGCATATCCCAGCGTGTTGTTCATGTATGCAAAACTTAGGCATCGACTTTCGCCTCATCCATTTTCGATATTTTATAGCCCTTGCACTTAACCCCACGGCGGTAACAAGACGAAATCGAACACTTTACAACGCCCAAGTATTCACATGCGGCCTTTTCCGATTCGAATATTAAATCCTCACCATCCTTTTCCAGCACATACCCCGTCTTATTCATTTCGTGAAGCCGTTCTATATTCTGTGGCTTTCTTTTGTGAATGTCTCTAATGTTTTCCGTATAAGACACAAAGCAACAGTTAGCCCTACTGTAAACCTTGTTGCCGGGGTTAATTATATCCTTATCAAGGCAATATCCTGTTTTGTTGAGCCAGTTATTGTACCCCGCTAAATGTGTTATGTCGCTTGCGAAAAGATTAAAATTCAACCATCTATCACATACTTCACAATCAGCGTAGCTTTTCCCTCTGTCTCTCTCATGTTGCTTTTGATCATAGCATCTGCGTAGCATCCCATACCAAAGGTTGTAAACTCTTTTATCAGGGTTTTCTACATTGCAGACACCACCATACCTATTCACATTTACCATTGTTTTCTCCCATCATATAAGCTCCGCAGTTGGGGCAGTAATAAAGCGAATTTTCTTGTGGTGTTCCGTCAATACTCATAAGCACTTTACAGCCAGTACATTGCCATTTACTGCCGTGCTTGTCCCACCATCCAAGCCGCACCGGCACTACATCAGCAGCAGGTGCAGTTGCTATCAATTCCCTTGCTCTGCCCGGTGGGCCAACATGCTCCGCATCATATCGGGCAATCAACGCCTCACGCTCTATGTACTCTTTAGACATCTGTTTTCCTTTCTCCATAGCCGCAAAAATGATCCCCTGGAAAAAACTTTGCAAACGCAGAAATTTTTGCACAGTCATACTCTTCTTTTGCACCATCTATGCGGTACGAATGCTTGCAGTCCCGACACCGTACCACCTCCACTACATCGGCGGCAGGGCTTGCTTTGACAGATTGTATAGCGTCTTCTTTAGTGTAATAGACCAGTTCAAGACAATCATTTGCGATTGCCTTTATCAACGCTTCTCGTTCTATATACTCTTTACTCATCATCAATCTCCTCTGCTGGTTGGTGAAGCCAGTCAGCAATTGTCTTATAGCAAACTTTGCCGCCAATTTCAGTGAGCCATAAAAAGCCAATTAAAAAATTTGCCAGTTCCTCGTCGCTCATCGTCCGGATACAGTCGGCATTAGTCTTCGCTTTGTACGGCTTTGGGCGATCCAAATAAGGTGGGTAGTTTTTTACTTCGCTCATAATCATTCTCCTGTTTTGCCACTCTGTAAATAGTCCTCGCTACCGCCTTTCAGCATCAGTTCTGCCAAGTCGCAAGCCGCCAGATAGATCTTCTCGTGGATTGTTCCCGCATGTGCTTTTTTAACCCACCCCTTAAATGCCGCCATATCCAAAAACCAACACCCGGCGCGGACAAACATATTGCCGTTTTCGTCTATGTAAAAATAGGCTTTTCGGTTGGTGTTGTCTATCCTATCCACAGCGACATAGCAACCATTTTTCACTTTACCGTTTTCGTAGTTACAACCTTCACTAAAGTTACAAGACTCCCCAAAGGTACACCATTCACCAAAGCTATTCCCCTCGCCAAAGGTGCCCCCTTCGCCAAAGCCGCACAACTCACCAAAGTGGCATTCCTTGCCAAATTCGCACCCCGAGCCAAAGTAGCAATAAGCACCAAAGCTACACCCATCACCAAAGTAGCACCCATCCCCAAAACGACAATACTCAATAAAGCGGCTCTGTGCCCCAAAGAGACAATGCCTATCAAAGACGCAATACTCTACAAAGTCTTTGATGGTGGTATAATCCCCAGAAGGACATATCTTACGACCAAACTTATCTACTTCAAAGGTATCAAAATCCACTTGTGTGTACGTTTTCATTGCTCTACCTCACTCTTTCTTTGTGGGATTTCCTCATAATCTTTATTACTCTCCAATGCCTTCTCGGCTTCTTCACGGGTAAGGAATACGGTTTTACCGATGTCGCACTCCCATAGCGTTCCGCAGCCCAAGGTGTTCAGCACCGTGCGCCCGTTAAGCGTGCTTATATCCGTCACGGTAAAGTCGTAAACCCGCGCAGCGGGGTAGGTACTGAAGCTCCATAGTTTGTCTCCCACCTTGCACGGCAGCACCACCAACCGTCCGTCTTTCTCTGCCCGGAGTAATTCACGTATATGCTCAGTAAACTCCGGTTTATCAGAGAACGCATCATCCACAACATTTTTCAGAAACATAATTTTCTCCGGCTCCAGCCCTATATCCTCATATTCGGCAAGGCGGTTAAGCGCATCAATTAGTGGCACATACTCGCTCTCATAAGCCAGTTTTTCTGTGTGCAATTCATTAACAATTTCAATCGCATTATCGCTTAGTCTTTCCATACGTCCTCCTTTGGCGGCTCTGGCCGAGCACTGGCTGGACACATCGTACATGGCTTCCCGTCCCCACTCGATGGTGGATTGTATAGGCATAAATCGCATGGGGTTTTCGGTGTATTATGTCTCATTTTGTCCGAATAGCACAGCGGGCAAGCCTTGCAACGCTCAATCGGTTCATCATCGTCTGGACCATAAATTTGATAAGCACATTCATCACCACCATCCGGTCGATAGCATGGTGGTATAAATCCTTCCCTTTGCCCACGGAGGACGGCAATTGTAAATTCAGCGGCTTCTCGTTGTTCTTCTAAGGTTTCTGTACAAGCTCCGTCGCTGCGATACAAAAGCAAAAGATCGTCAATTTCCGCATTGAACAGTTCCCAATATTCAATAGCTTCTTCGTGTGTCATTTCTCATTACCCCCTGCATAAATACTCATAAATACTGACCTTTTATCCAAGTATTTCATAAGCCCAGCAAATGTAGGCCGCCTTCCTCGTGCTTCGCACTTCATGGCATAAAATTTCACACCGTCTCCGACATCCGTAAGCCAAGATTCCCTATAACCTCCCGCATCGGCAATCTGTTCATATCGTTCAAGCTGTTCTGAGTATTCATTGTATCTATTCATAACTCATTCTCAGGTTCACTTACACCATCGTAAATGTTCAAAATCTGTTGGAGCAATTCAATCTGCCCGTTTCTATGACCATTACGATACCCAGTTGTATATGTTTCAGCAATGTCTCCACTATTTTTGGCTTTTTCCTCAATTAGTGCTTTATACTTGGCTCTCAAATCTACAATTTCCGTTGTATCCACAACCTCAGTAATATCGTCTACAACCCTGTTAATGGCATTTTCTATCTCTTGATATTCTGAGGGAAATAACTCCACTGCATTGCAAGCAGCTTCTATCGCTGCACTTTTGGTTATATACCCCTTACTCATTGGTTCCTCCTTTCGTCTACATAATTTTTTCTATATATTCTCCTAAATGAATCCGTGGAACATTGCCGCAAGTACATCAATAAACCTTAACAGGCCGTGTTCCTGCAATGCTTTGATGTATTCTTCTGGTTGCCCGTATGCCGTGTATCCCTCTGCAATCAGTTCACAATCGTCAATTTTGGCAATGGTGGGGAATGGGTATCCGCAGGGAATGAGTTCTCCACGTTCACGGTCAACCCCACATACCACCCATGTTTCGCCAGTTGGTTTGTGTAAGACAATATCGCTTGGTCTAATCATCGTTCCTCCGTTCTTTCTTCTACATGGTTCCTTCTAAATGCTCTATTCATATATCGCTTTGCCCATTTAATCCAGTCCTTTGAAATACATATCCAATCTTTTCTGTATAATCGTGATTGAACTTCGTGAGACTTACCAGATATACGCTTGTATGAGGATTTGCTCATTTTTTCCCTTTCATCTTTCTGCCACAGTTAGGACAACATTTTGGCAACTCAGATCGGTCATTGACCCATGCGCCGCAATAAGAGCAACTATACTCAGCATAGGAACAATAATCATCGGAATCATAACAAAAGTCATTTTCTTTAATCCAATGGGCACGATGTTCATCAAAACATTTATCGGTTTTGTCCTCCCTCCGCTCACCCTGAGCGCAGTAAAACATCTCATCAACATCGTTTTCGTCGTCATTAAACCACGGCTGATCACAATAGCCCCACTCCGGCGCACTGCCGTCAATCAGCTCTGCCGTGCAGGGATGATAGTGTACGCAGTCCTTGCAACGCACAATGTCCGGCAATGCCGCCCCTTGATAAGTGCGCAAAAGCCCAATCATATTCTCAATGGGAACAGGGTGCAGACCGTACTCGTCGGTTTCTACTACTGTGTCTCGGAGTTCCTTGTAGTGTGATATCAGGCTATCAAGCTCAATCCAGTTACTCATTAAAATTCCTCCCATTACGCAACATTTTGAATGATGTCGTCTATATTCACATCTTGCTCATGGCACATTGCCACAGCGGTACTAATGGCGGCTGGCAGTTCGGCGTCCGCAAGCGTATCCAGACAGCTCAGTTTCTTGCCCGTGCGATTCATGCGCTGCGTAGCGCGGGACTTGAGGTTAATCTCATGCTTATATAGCAGCTCCTTGAAGAAGGCGTTCCAACCCTTTGCAAAGTCCGCATTGTACACCTGAGAACTGTACTTACGCATGATAGCGTTCAGTACCTTCCGGTCTGCCCAAGTCAGGACCTCAGCGGACAGCATAGACACTTTGGTTTCAGCTATTTTACGACCTTCCCGCTCATCCTTCAGCGCGGTCAACAGTCCAATGGTAAAGTCAGGGTCATTCATAGCCTTTTCCAATGCTTCCGGCGTGAGATAAGCACCATGTTTGCGGATGGTAGGTATTATCTCATCTGCCACCAACGCCTGAAACTTCTCGGCAGCCTCGTTCTTAGCCTTCATAGCAAGGCGATAGAATATGTTTTCGGGGATAAAGTCTGTTTTCGCAACTTCCTGCGAAAATCCAATATCGGCCAAATACTGTTTAACGGTGTTCCAACGCACATACTCTACGCCCTTACTGTTGTCTGTGAACCCCAAACCTCTGGCTACGGTCTCTAATTTCAGATAGGCCACACCATCTTTTTCATAACAATCCACGCCACCAATACTGACAATCTGCAATTTGTTTCCCATCATTTCCTCCTCGTGATAATACTAATAAATTACCCGCTCAAAAATGAGCGGGCGCACACTCTCTATTCATTTGTTACTGCTACGAACAACAACACCAACCTGAGAATTGTTTACAGCTATACCATACTACGGACGCACGTATTTGTCAATGGGTTGCCACACCGCTAAATATGCGCCATCGTGTGGCGGCAGCATTGAAGCATCTATCCAAGCCATTCCTCAATCTCCTCTCTAAGTTGTTACAATGTCACAACTTCGCAAGTGCCGGTAGCCGACCACTCGGCGCAGGTGTCGTCAAATTAGCGCAATCGTCGCACTCTATGGTATCAACGCCAAGTAGTTCGTACGCGCTGCGGTCGCAATCCCATCGGTCGGGACAATCCATACAATATGGTAACAGAGTACACCACCTCCCTTCATTCGCTAATGGTCTTAAACGCAGGCACATAGCACTTTTCATCTTCGTTAAAGGCCACAATCAGTCGGTAAGTATGCTGATGCCCTTCGATCATGCTACGGCCTTGTTCTATTTCGTATCCAAACACGGCATTTAACATGGTGATCACCTTAATAAAAGTTACCTTACTTTTCACTAAGGGCAATAATCGGCATTGCACCGCCATATCAACAATCGCTTGTTTATCGTTATCTCGCCAAATACGGTATTGCTTAATCGCCTCCGTAGAAGCCCCCTTCGGCACTAACCAATGCGAATTGATATAGTTGACAAAGCGCACATCGTCAGACCCTAAGACAAACTTCTTTGTACCATACGCATCATGTTCAACCAAATGTGCTAATGTATTGAACCAAGCTGCGCATTCTTTATTTTCCATATACGCCTTAAACAACTGTTGACTGCGCCAAATATAGGGGTCGCGCTTCAAATTGTTACTATTCACAAATGTCTCGGCGATCACCAGATTATCAATATGATAACGACAACGGCCTACAAATTGTGTAACGTGCAATTCGTCTGTCATACAGCATATAACATTACGCACCCCACTACTTTTCCGCAGATTAAAGCCTTCACGGAATGTGCTGGTAGATACTAACACGTCTAATTCGTGCTCCGCACCATCGTCAGTGAAATACGTAGGCGGCAGTTCTTCATAGCGCACAATATAATCACGTATCCGGCTCATCTCTGGCGTAAATTTATCCGAGTGCGGACTAACTACCATCGCCGCATTTTGAATGTACTGCACCAGTGATTCGCAACGTGTGATAGACGGACACATAATAATTGTTTTACCGGGTAATTTATTGGCGGCAATCAAATAAGGGACGGTGCGGAAGTCGGTGCAAATCATCTGCTGCGCCCGATACCCTGTCACGGTCTCTTTATTGAGCCGGTTAATCGGCACGCTCCACGCTTTTTCATAATAGTCGATAATGCCCGTCGTTGCGCTTAACCCAATTACTGTTTTATGACCTCCGTATATAACCTCCCGCAACCAAAAACGCAACAGTTTAATGTCCGGTATAAATGTGTCGCTGAACAAAGTGTGGCACTCATCTAAAATCAAAATCTTGACCCTGCCCAGCACTTCAACGCCGGTGGTCTGCACGGCCTCAATAAGTTGATCGTATGTTGCCAACGCAATTCCATATTCAAGTAACACGTCCTCATCATCTTCCAACCCGTTCCAGTATTGCAGAATGTTGTCTCCACGCCGATATTTGGTTGTATTGGCATTACGAGCCTGTTGCTCCTTAATAATAGAACGAGAAGTGACAAACAGCACCTCATAAGGTTGCACGTCAGGATATGAGGCCAGCAAATGATTGATGACCCAATAGGTTTTACCGGAACCGCAACCGGCAGAGATAAGGTTGAATTGATCGGTCCGCAAGTCTTCAACCTTAATGACATCAGATATAAAAGCTATAATTATCCCTCCTTTTATAGCGCAAAAAAATCGCCGCAACCAGTGCGAGGTGGCGGCAGCCGTATTTGCAAAAACCGACTTCCAGTTAATCACTGGCTGCCCAGAAATTGCAAGATTAGTATTCAGTTGTCAGCATACGATTTATTTCATCAGACGTGCTTATCAACTTGCCCCTTTATCATATAAACCCAACTAAGAATTGTCAAGGAGTTGCCTTTACCCCTATATAAGCCTCGCGGCGTTTGAGCGCGGTTCGGTTGGATAGCGACAGCTAAGGGATAAAAGCAAAGGATTGGTTTATACATTGGCGTAGAAAGGACTTGTCTGTTGGTCAGCCCGTGTTTGGCTTGGTTTGTTTAGCTAATGGGTTTTGTTCTTTTTCTGGTTGGGTAAGCGCGGCTCCGCCGCGTGGGCGCTCGGGGTTTATTCGCTTCATTATATTCCGCTCATAAACCCCTCGCTTTACGAGATGGGGCTATACTCGCTTCGCTCGTGCCCATCTCGTGAGATAGAAGAAATGGTTTTTCCTTCTTTTTCTTCGCGCATGAGAAAAACTCAGGCATTTAGGCACTTTTTGCGCTTTTTAGCGGCAAATTGCACCAAAAACAAAGCAAAAACACGCATTTTTTGCTTATTTTGCTGGACTTTTTTCATATAAAAAAGGGCATTTTCACGGGGGGTATGCCATTAAAGGGGTATTAGTGGAGGTTATAGATAAGACATGGGTGCGGGAGGCGGGGTATGGTAGTGGGCAACGCAGAGGGCGGTGAGTTATACCCCCGGAGGGGGTGGGATTGGTGGGGGAGAAGGGGAAGGAGGAGGGGAGCGGAGCAGCGCAAAAAAGTCAGGCGGGCTGGGGTTTTTTGGTGGGTCTGGTGAGGGGATGTACTACAGGGTTTTCGAGCCGGTGGCCTGCTCCGCACGGTTAAAACCACCCCCCGCACGGTAAACCCCGCCTATACCGCATAAAGGCGGGGTTTGAGGGCGATACACGGGGGGAGCGGGAGCGGCCACGCCGCGACACGGACAATATAATATATAGGGGCATAGGATACTATAATTTAGACTTATAAAAGGCATAAAAAATTATAATAATCAATAAGCATTGTATCAATACAAATGTATTGCATTATCCCTAATATCTATGGTACTATAAAAAAAACGGCTTGCCCGCCGATAGGGCAGAAAGGTTATAACATGATCAACACAATGACCCACACCACCATTGAACACGCCACTATTATCGCCCGTACTGTATTACGCACTTGCGCCAATCGTGGTAACTCGCCTAAAATTACGGAGATGCGGCGCGACCTTAACGGGCGTGATGCCCGCGCCTATCGCATGTATGCGGCAATGGATAACGCTGTCACTGTATACGATGATGTTAATAATTATCGCAATACCATAATAACGCCGGATATAACCGCCGTAATGCCCGACCCGTTCACCGATGCCGCCGATATTATCAATGTTGCCGCCGTGGCCATATTAGATATAGGCCGCAAATGCCCATGCATAACGGCGGCCATTACCAATGATATGCCGTATGTGATGCCCGCTGTATTGCGGCGTGAGGTATACCGCGCCGTTAATGGCTATATTTACGCTAACGCCACACGTCCCATACTACGTGATACATATATTGAGGATTTACCGCACAACGACGCCGGGGAAATTACAGACGTTAATTATATACGAGTAACACGCTATTATGACGTTGATAATATTACAGATTATAACGCTATGCAATCTATGCTAACGCGCATACGCACGGCATTAACCGCCAAACAATGGGCAATTTTGCACAAACGTTTGCAGGGTAAAAACGTTGTTACTATTGCCGCAGAATTAGGCGTTACGCAACAGGCAGTTAGCGCGTCATTACAACGTATACGCCGCACCGTTTGTGTATTATTTCCCGATGCAATACGCCATTTCAAAATTTAATAACATTCAGCCCGGTTGACCGGGTTTTTTTTTTTGCGTTTATTATGTATAATATTTTCAATTACATTTTATAAGATTTTTATTATTTACACGTTGTATTATGGCCATCTTATTACATTATACACGCCGGGCAACACAAGCCCGGCACACCTCACGCGCCGGAGTAACGGCGGCGCGGCGAAACTTTGAGCAAAAAAGTTTGACTGCATCGGGGTTAGTCACCGCCAACACATATCAATCATGTTATGCAATGTCATATATAATGCGGGCGTATCCGTATTCGTTCCGCGTCTACGGATGTAAGCGCTTATCATGCAAATTCGTTCCGCGTCTGTGCATGAGTGCGGCATATATGGCGGCGCGTATGTGCTGGATATGTGCGAGGGCAATCACATTGTTTATCAGGTGGGTTGCGCCTGCGGGCGTGGCCTGCCTTTTTAAGTTTTTGATTAAGTGTTTAGCGCCTTAATCAAAGGCTTAAAGCCTTTAATACAAATTAAAGGAGATATAACAATGAACAACACTACTATGGATAAGCGTGCAGCTTTAGAAGCATCCGTCACTAAGCTGAATGAGGCGATTCTTGCCAATTCCGCGCATGAAGTCATCGAAAAGCAGGTGCTTGCTATTGCGGAGGATGTCAAAACTCTGAACAAGTCCCTTGTCACCGATGAGTTTATGACGTTGCGCGACAGCGATAAGCCCATGTATAATGCCATTTATATGCTGGAAGTTCCTGTCGTGCGTGTTAAGGAAACCGATGAGAAGTGGATCGTGGAAGATGGCAAAAAGGTTATCGATCTGGTAGCCCTTGAGCGCTTCTGCAAGCCTGCGGATATTGCCAATAAACCCGGCTGGTCTTATCGCGCTGAAAACGTCGCCCGTCTGATTGCGGCTCGTGCCACAAAGGATATAGGCGGCGATTACAAGGACCTGCTAAACAATTATCGCCTTACTAAGAAGGCAGATCGCACGCAAGAGGCTTGCCCGATTAGCAATAATCAGCTGACTAAGCTCTTGCAGGATTTTGTGGACATGATTCTGTTTGAGGACAATGGGCAGGGCCTTAACGCTTATAAGGTGACTTCGCAGGATGTGGCCTTTATTCTATACACGGCCTGCAAGCCCGGTAAAGCGCCTAAGACCGTCACTATGCCGCAAGCTAAAACGATTATCAACCTTACTACGCAGGTTATTAACCGTGTTATGACGGGCGATAGCTACAAGTCCCTTTATAGGCGTAATGAGGATTGATAAGGAATTGAAATTTATTTCGATTTCGATTTTCATGGGGAAATGGATTTTTACGCCGTTTCCCCGTATAAGCCGTCTGATGAGTCGCGGAAGATTGCGACGAAACGGGGGAATTTCCCCGTCACGGTGCTGCAAAAACCTTTGCGTTGCGGTGGCTATTGTGATATACTTGTATTAGGAAAAATTCGTTTCCGTAAGGAAATGATTTTGGTTTTGCTTTTATAAAGCGGCGTATGTTTTACCAGCGGGGAGTGGTGTCCTACGTTGGGTTGCGGTATGAACCGCAATGATTGTGTTGGTCCATGCGCCGCGTTATAAGGGCAAAGCAAAATTGGAAAAGGAAATAAAGTTATGCCACAAATACCATATAGCATGAGGTTGGATGAGGATATTCGGACTGCTTTTGTATCTAAATGCAAAGACAATGGAATTTCTGCAACAAAAGCTATTGAGTATATTATGAAAGCATATACAGAAGGGGTTATTGACATTACATTTAATGTAATCATGTATACGCAAACAGATAAAGAAATGTAATAAAAATCATAATCGAAAAAGGAATTTACAACAATAATCAAGGGAGGCTTTAATGAAAGAGATAATTGACATAACGCCAATCAGCGAAGATGAAATTATGTGGGCTGGTTTGGCTAAGGCATTACAAATGGCCGAGGAAAGCAAATCGCTTTACACTATCAATAAAAAGCGGTATGCAGAAATGCAGAAGGCTTATAAATTGCTAAAGGAATTGGTTTTAGAGTGCGATCCTGACGCGCAATTTGAGTGCAAATGCCGTGATCCGTTTCAGGATATATGCGATATTGGGGTCCGATGCGCGGAGTTGGACGTTATGACACAAGATATGCCAGCTTGGAAGGAAATAGTCAATCTGGCTGACAATTGCTCTGTAACGCCCATCCAGGGGAATCGGATTTGGATTACGTTTACCTTTTTGGATGTAATGACAAAACGCGCATAAACTTATCATACGGGCCAATCTCCAACTTTAGAATCCGCAAGGATTCTATTTTTTTTTACCCCAATATGTAAATAAAAAACAGAAAGGAATTGAAAATTATGCAGAACATTTACACCATCAAAGCCCGCCTTGCGGAGCTGCGCGAGGAACTTATGAATCATGCCGCCGCATGGAACGACATACCGGGCGGCACTGATAATCCCATTGCGCAGGCCGAGTATGCCCGCATCTGGAAGGAATTGGAAACGCTTTCGCAAGAGGCCAAGGGCGTAACCTACAAAATGGCAATTTAGGAGGAAATGGAAATGCTGTATTACCGTGTGAAGCCGGAATATAACAGTATGCGTTTGCTCAACCGCACTACCTGTGCGTTTGATTGGGCGCTGATAGGAAATGAATTGTATACCGAAAAGGAATGGGAGCGCCTTGTGCTGCGCTATCGCATATCAGCAAGTGTGTGCGAGCCGGTGCAGATAAGCAAGCGCAAAGTGTATTTCTTTTTCGGCGCACGGTTCGAGAGCGAAACGAAACCGGGGAGGAATCGTAAATGAAACGGCAAAGGAAACGAGACCGCATTGACGTTTTGCGGGCCAGTGGGTATGCGTTTCTGCGCAAGGAAGGAAATGCGTTGTATTACGAAAACCGTTATACGGGGGCCATTGTGCGCCTGCAAAACGGGCGTATGCGTTGTGTGTGGCGCTGACGTGCGTTTTGCGGCGTTTGCGCCGACAATGGTAAGGCAAAAACGAAAATGAAATAGCTTTAGGGTATAGTTATACCCTTGTAAATGAAATGTGCTTGAACCCTTGATGAAATAGGGCAAAAAGGAGGTAAAAATGGAAATCAAATTTGAGCTTGTAACGGTGCATGGCGAGGACGTGCTTATGCGCACGGCGGTCAACTATATGGATGACGAGCTGCGTGAGGAAATCCATGCGGAAATGGCCCCGTGTACGGCGCAGGCGTTTTGCGATGAGTACGCAAGGCGACACATTGAGCAGTACGGGCGGGAATGGGTCATAAACTGAAATGGAGGAGGAATCGGAAATGGATTTGCGAATAGGTAGGAAACGTGTGCGCTGCGGCAGTTTTGCATGGTGGTGCTGCGTTGCGGTTGGGGTCGCTATGCTGTACATGGTGATGTTTACCAGTTGTGCGTTGTGCCTGCTTAATGGTTGACAAATGTATCAACATTGTATATACTATAAGAGCAAGGAGGTGAAAACGAAATGGAAATTGTTTTGAAAAAGTGGGGGAACAGTGTTGGCGTGCGTATTCCGTCAACCATCATAAAAACTGCGGGCTGGGCCGAAGGAGACAAGGTTGTTATGACTGCAAATGACGGAGTAATCACCATTAAAAAGATGCAGCGGCAACGTCGGCGCACGTTGGAAGAAATCGCTATGGATGAGTATGGCATGACATTAGATGAAATCGGTATGCACAAGGAAAAGGAAATGGATTGGGGGACGCCGGTTGGTAAAGAGATATGGTGAAAAAGGATTTTGCACAAGGCGATATTGTTATCATGGATTTTATGCCAACACGAGGGCACGAACAAAACGGGCGGCGGCCTGCAATTGTATTGCGGAATAATTCTGCTGCCAAAGTAACCAATATGGTGGTGGTTTGTCCTATCACCAATACCCACAATCAGCACATATTGCACGTTCCCTTAGATGACCGCACTAAAACGACAGGCGTTGTGTTGTGTGAGCATGTGCGGTCTGTGGATTTGGCAGAACGAAATGCAATATATGCAGAACAAGCGCCTCAAGATATTATAGAATTATGTATTGAAAAGGTATGCGGCATGATTGAGTAGAGTAAGAACTTGTAATCAAGGCATGTGTTTACATGCCTTTTTTGTTTGCCAAAAAAATCAAATTTGAGGAGGAATTGAAATGGAAAACATCATTGCTTTTAACATGGAGGCTCACTGCGAAGCTATACTGCGGAACGCGAAGGAAATGAACGGCATCAAGTTTGCCGAGCTGCCCCTTGACCTGCTCATACTGGACGAGGAATACCAGCGGCCTGAGCATGACTGGCGCAAAATCGCTACCAACTGGAATGACCGTCTGGTGGGTACAATAATCTGCTCGTATAGGGATTGTAATTTCTATGTGATTGACGGTGCGACCCGTTGCCGCGCCGCCAGATATATCGGCAAGGAAACGATTAACGCCATCATTTATACGGGGCTGACTGTGGACGAAGAAGCAATCCTGTTTGCACGGCAGGACGAGAACAAAAAACGCGTGTCGCTGAACGAGAAGTTTAACGCTTATCGCGTGGCGAATGACGAGGAAACCCTTGCCATTAACGCAATCTGCAAGGAATTTCATTTGAAGCCGGTGCGGGATCGTTCTAATACAGCGGTTTATCTGAGCAGTATTACGGGTGTAATACAGATGTATCGCACTTGCGGAGCGGACGGCCTGCGCTGGGCGTTTGACATCATACGGAGTTGCGGTTGGCATGGCGCAAGGAATGGGTACGGCGATGTAATCATGGCTACTCTGCGCTATGTGTACGTCCACTTCGGTGCGGCGGCGCGACAGGCGGTGATACAGATATTCAAGGACGCTACCCCTAACATCCTGATAGCACAGGCTCAGGTGTTTACCGGTATTCAGGGCGCAAAGCGGGCTATGGTGTCGTATATGGATAGGGAATTGACACGGAGGGCAACCCCTTCACAGGCAAACGCAAAGCGTGTAGGATAACAATACAGCAAGATGCGAACGGCACAATAGGCCGTTCTTTTTATACGCCAAAATCTAAACCAAGGAGGATTTGAAAATGGATAAGTTTGTTTTGTGGGATGACATTTATAAGAACGAGGAAGGAAAATTTTACACAAAAACATGGAGGGATAACAATCCGTGGTGGGAGGATAAACATACATGGGAAAAGGTGAAACTGTACAACATTGACAGCGGGACACCTATACGTTGCGTATATTCGCAATTGTTTTCCCCGAACAGCTCGTTGCTACTGTGTAACGATATTGTGAAAGTAGACGATGAGCTGTATGACAACCTCGAAAGTGGCGAACTGTGGCATTATTACGATGCAGAAGGAAACGAAGTTGAAGAAGATGATGACTATGAAAGCGAAGAAGCTGTTGACATTTATCAGTATTACCTCATTGATGACTGGACAGCACACAACTTGCAATACCACACTGATGAAATCATCTTGTATAGCGAGATGCTTAACCTTTATGTGCTGGGTGTGACGCATTTCGGTACGATGTGGTGCGGCGTTGATGCGGAGTATGTGCAATAAGGGGGAAATGAAAGTATGACGAATTATGAAAGGTTGCAGCGATTGACCGAAACAGAGTTGGCAGAATGGGTGAGCCAGCACATAGATTGTCCACTCTGTCCTGTCAGTCGCCCGATATGTACCGCCAACGACACTTGTATACAAGCTTGGATAGATTATCTAACTGAGGAAGAATCTGAATATCTGAAGCACAAGAAAAAGCTTGTGAGTTTTTTGGGCTGTCGCTCGTAACTGTGGCAAGAGTGGCAGCTACAAGCGACCCACAAATTTATACAATTTGAAGGAGGAATCCAAAATGAAAACAGTTTTATATAACGCAATACGTTGCAAACACTGCGGAGATGTAATTGAGTCCCGCTATAGACATGATTATGTGTTCTGCTCGTGCGGTGCTTGCGCTGTTGACGGTGGGCATGATTATCTGCGGCGTGAATTTAAAAATTCACGGGACGAAGATTACGAGGAACTGTCAACATGGAAGGAAGAACAGGAGGAAGAAGTATGAAGATACAACCACGGTATATGGTGGTTATCTATGATGCTATGGGAAGGTACGAAATATGCGGGTGTGATTCTGATATGGAAATAGATGATTTTCAAACTGCACAGTGTATGTGGTATCAAGATAACTACACATCTGAAAAGCTCACAACACAAATTTGTCCGATATTGTTTCTCGTCTACGATATACAAGCCAATCAGATGGTGGACACATACAAGCTCTATATAAATGACAATAATGAATTTGATACGATTGGAGGATAATGATAATGAAATCAAATATCTATGATGTGTATAGCCTTGTTAATGCGTATCAGCGCACACATCCCGATGGGCATTACTTCGACAGAGACACCCTCAAGTTTTTCGGGGAGTCATTTAGCACCATGCGGTTGCTGAAAGGCCAGGCAACGATTAAGGATTGGAGCGGCGAAAAGCACACTTGTTATGTGTTAAGCAAGTTGCAGAGGAATCATCCTATGGGGCCTCGCCGTACATACGCTTACTTCGATGTAGAAACGTTGGACTATATTTGCGTTTAAGGAGGAATCGAAAATGGATTCAAATTGTAAAGTGTACGCACGGCAGATACCTTATGAGTGGCAGGAAAGCCCATGGGATTTGTGGGGAGCTGAACAGATGATCACAGACAAGGCCGCCATATATGGCGACGAGCAGTTGCAAGGATACACTTTCGATGAGTTCGACAAGGTACTGACAGCGTTGGATGAAATGGATTTAACGGACGTAGGTGAAGATAACTGGTATACAACTGAGCAGGAAATGCTTTTGGATTACGTGCCACCAGTAGGACGAAATGCTTATACTGCCGAAGAAATTGAAAAATGGAAAGCAGTGTGTGATTTATATGATGGCCGAAATCGCACTCGTAATGAACAGGCGGCAATTTGTGCAGGCTTAACATTGGTAATGGGCAAAGAGTATGATTATCGTTGTTTGCGGGGGTGCTGTCAGAGCGACTGGAACTATTTCTACTATCCGGTGGATTTGTACAATGATGATGCAATTCGTGATTTGGAAATAGAATATTTCAATATGGGTGAGGAATGGATGATACATGATGAGGAAACCGTGCCAGATTGCGCTGAAGCAATAAGCGGGTACACCTTCTATGTATATGATGATGCCCGTAAGGAAATAGCGGCAGAGGCAGGCGTGCAACCTGAAGACGTGGTGCTATGGGGATATAACGGAATGAGGTCGATACCGACATATAAAGTAAGTTAAGGAGGAATCCAACAATGTATAAGGGTTATGTGAACGCAGATTATACAATTCAGTTTTTCCATGAAATTGGTAATAATGGGGTTGCAATAGGTGTGCGGTCTGGCATAAAAAATGATCCTGCTCCGTTTGTGGTGTGGAATTATGCGTATGAGAACGGAGTTCCGTCATTTTATTGGGGCGCATATTCGGATGAAAAACGACAGGCTATAACAACATTTGTAGAAAAAGTACGAGTGTTAATGTCGGAGTTGGGCTGGCTTGCATGGAACGCATTGTCAGTGGAGGCATTGAAATGAATTATAAAAAGCTGTATGAATGGGCGAGCAAAATACAAATGAATGGAAAACCGTCTCTCAACTATATTTTTCGCGATGCTGATGGCACATTTTCTGCGTGTAATGAGTTTATGGGCTTTAACGTGCTATCACTTCCCGAAGGAATCCCGTTCAGAGAAGAAACGCCATTCTATTTGGCAAGTAAGTTGAAGCGGGATGCAGACTTGTACGATTACACGGTATGTGATGCGCCACATCTGTACTGCATCAAGATTAAAGAGTGTAAAACAAGCGAGGTATCAGGTAAAACAATTCCTTATGTGATGGTTGATAACAGTATGTATAACGCAAGGTATATTAAGCAGGCCATAGATATTATGGGTAAGAAGGCGCATTTCTTTAAAAGTGCGAATTGGTTGTCCCCATTATTCATTACGGAGAACGAACCCTCTTGGATGGCAGATTGCGTGATAATGCCAATAAGGTATGACAAAAACAAAATCGAGGAGGAATCGTAATGAATTATGAAATTCGCTCGTATAGTGCTTATGATAATTGGACAGTGACGACAAATTCAAAAAATGTTTCTGATATTATGAGCAAAATGGTAGAACGTGCTGGTCGAATATGTGAACGGTATGCCAGTGACATATTTTACAACTTGTATGATTATGATAATGCTGTACAAACGGCAGAAAAATATGATAAGGTGCTGTGTTTGCGTGAAAACGGTGTAAACACTTGGGGTGTTCGTGACGATATGATACACAACACATATATTTCTTCAGAATTTATTCAATATTGGCGATTGAGATGGAATCCGAATACAGAGTATGGATCTTTTGTCAGAGTAACCTTGCGTCCAATCAAGGAGGAATAGGCAATGAATACAGATACATCAACTGCGCGGTTAATTGAAGCCATCATCGACTAATGTGCGGGAGTGTGGAACGATGATGAAATTATAGATGTGCTAACAAACGCTTTTGGTATGGACAAAAACGATTTTATCGACGCTGGTTATGAAAATTTCATCAAACAGTATTGGGAGGATTAAGCGCCAATGGACAGATATGACAACAACACTACACGGTTTATAAAGGCGGCGGTCAC
>ERZ857629.2195-NODE-2195-length-18940-cov-7.415674_pt1 | contig 18940 bp, 20 predicted proteins | sample MGYA00519700_ERZ857629 | MGnify/ENA primary metagenome ERZ857629 (study PRJEB31778, sample SAMEA3449351) | human gut metagenome | biome: human gut; feature: human-associated habitat; material: faeces | place: United Kingdom | collected 2010/2012 ...
ATAAGATAATGTATTCAAATAATGGAAATGAACATATTATTAATAATTTATTTTTAAATGAAATTAGTATTTTAAAGGTTAAGAATTCTAATATAAAAATTGATACAAATTATGATAAATGCAGTTTTTTTAAAGATTTAAGATACTTTAATGGAATACTTTTTGTATGCAATTTCAAAGAACAAGAATACTTTTTTATAAAAAATGTTAGAAATTACATAAAAAATTAATAATTGTTCTTGTTAAATCATATAATTTCATATACAATTATATATGGAGGGATGATTATGTGGCATGATATATTAATGGTTGTTATAGGTCTTTTAATCGGAGCAATCGCAGGTTTCTTTATAGCTAGAACAGTTATGAAAAATTATATGAAAAAGAATCCTCCGATTAATGAAGATATGATTAAAATGATGATGAGTGGAATGGGAAGAACTCCGACTCAAAAACAAGTTAATCAAATGATGAAGAATATGCAAAAATATATGTAAAAAGACTTAGGTCTTTTTCTTTTTGTAAGGATATTGTTTCATTTACTAAAATATGCTAAAATATTTGTGGTGATTGAAAGATGGATTTAAAACATATAAGAAATTTTTCTATAATTGCGCATATAGATCATGGTAAAAGTACGATTGCAGACAGAATACTTGAAGAATGCCATGCAATTAGTGATAGAGAAAAAAAAGATCAATTATTAGATTCTATGGAACTTGAAAGAGAACGTGGAATTACTATAAAACTTAATGCTGTAACATTAAATTACGACTATAAAGGTGAGACTTATTTACTTAATTTAATAGATACTCCAGGACATGTTGATTTTACTTATGAGGTATCTCGTTCTTTAGCAGCATGCGAAGGGGCTATTTTAGTCGTGGATGCTACTCAAGGAATTGAGGCTCAAACTCTTGCTAATTTGTATCTTGCTCTTGATAATGATTTAGAAATAATACCTATATTAAATAAGATAGATTTACCTAATGCTGAAGTTGATCGCGTTGTTAAAGAATTGCACGATACTTTAGGATTTAATGAAGATGAAATTATTTTATGTAGTGCTAAAGAAGGAATAGGTATTAAAGAACTACTTGATAGAGTAGTAGAAAAAGTTCCATGTCCTAAAGAAACAGATGATAAATTAAGTTGTTTAATATTTGACTCAATTTATGATGCATATCGTGGAGTAGTTATTTCTTTACGTGTTGTAAATGGTACAATAAAAGTTGGTGATAAAATCAAGATGATGAAGACTAATGCTGTTTACGAGGTATTGTCTTTACATATAAATACTCCACATGAAAAAGAAATGAAGTCTTTATCGAGTGGTGAAGTAGGATATCTTACTGCTAGTATTAAAAGTATTAGTGATGTAAAAGTTGGAGATACTATTACTAGTGCTTCTAATCCAGTACTTGAGCCACTTCCAGGGTATAAAGAAATAAAACCATTTGTTTACTGTGGTATTTATCCAATAGATTCTAAAAAATATGAAGATTTAAAGGAAGCATTACTTAAATTAAAACTAAATGATGCATCGCTTGAGTATCAACCAGAAGTCTCTAAAGCTCTTGGTTTTGGTTTTAGATGTGGTTTTTTAGGTCTTCTTCATATGGATATAACAAAAGAAAGAATAGAACGTGAGTTTAAAATAGATTTAATTGCTACTTCTCCTTCAGTTATATATGAAGTAGTGCTTAACAGTGGTGAAATAATTTATGTAGATTCTCCAAATAAATTACCTGATCGTGGTAGTATTAAAGGAATAAAAGAACCATATATTAAAGCTAGTATATTTGTTCCTAGTAACTATATTGGAGCAGTAATGGAACTATGTCAAAATAAACGTGGTACGTATATTGGGCTTGAATACATTGATAAGACTAGAGTAAATATTCATTATGAATTACCTCTTTCTGAGATAGTATATGATTTCTTTAATAAATTAAAGAGTGCTACTAAAGGATATGCTTCATTTGATTATGAAGTAATTGAAAATAGATTTAGTGATCTTGTTAAAATGGATATATTATTAAATGGTGAAGTTGTTGATGCATTAAGTGTTATAGTACATAAGGACTTTGCTTATAGTCGTGGTAAATTAATAACAGAAAATCTAAAGAAAATAATACCACGTCAAATGTTTGAAGTTCCAATACAAGCTGCGATTGGATCAAAAGTTATTGCTAGAGAAACAGTAAAAGCAATGAGAAAAGATGTTCTTGCTAAATGTTATGGTGGGGATGTGTCTCGTAAGAGAAAACTATTAGAAAAGCAAAAAGAAGGTAAAAAGAAGATGAAAATGATAGGTAGCGTAGAACTTCCTAGTGATGCATTCCTAAGCATTTTAAAAGTTGATGATAATTAAAGGAGGATATTATGGCATCAAAAATAGATGATATTGAAAGAGACAAAAGAATTGATTTGATTGGGGATTTCTTTGTACAAGAAAAAACTAGTGTTAGAAAAACTACTAAGTTTTTTTGTGATAATTTTTTTTCCATTAGTAGTGCAACTGTATATGATTATTTAAAAAGATATATGAATAAATATCCTGAAAGAAAGAACTTAGTACTTGAAATATTATCTAATAATAAAGAAGATTCCGTTGAAGAAGAATCTGTAAGAAATAGAGTGATGAATAATTTGAAGTATGCTTTGTCTGGTTATACAGTTGAAGAAATATCTTCTCTTAGTAAGATTTCTTATTGGACTGTTTATAGAGATTTATCTGATAGACTACCTAAAATAGATATGAAATTATCTAATGAAGTTATTATAGTACTTGATAAAAGAAAAAGGAATAATTTAAGAAATGGTAGATAGCATATATATTCATATTCCTTTTTGTAAGAGTATATGTAAGTATTGTGATTTTTCTAAGATGTATTATAATGATGAAATAGTCTCTAAATATCTTATATCTTTAGAAAATGAAATAAATAATAACTATAAAAAAGAATCATTAAAATCACTTTATATCGGGGGAGGTACTCCTTCTTCTTTAAATAAAAAACATTTAAAAAAACTATTTAATATAATTAGTATATTTAATTTTAATAATTCTTATGAATTTACTTTTGAGTGTAATATCGAAGATATAAACGAAGAACTTTTAATATTTTTAAAAAGTAATAGAGTAAATAGATTATCAATCGGAGTACAATCTTTCAATAAAAGAATATTAGATATATTAGGTAGAAATTATTGTGATGATTGCTTTGATAAGATTAATTTATGTAAGAAATATTTTACTAATATAAATATAGATTTGATGTATGGTATAAATGGTTGTTCTATAAATGATTTAAAAGATGATTTAGATAAGTATCTAGAACTTGACATACCTCATATTTCAATATATTCTCTTATTCTTGAGGATAATACTATATTAAAGGTTACCAATTACATTGAACTTGATGATGATATAACTAGAGAAATGTATGATTTAATTACTAAGACCTTAAAGAATAACGGTTATATTCATTATGAAATAAGTAATTTTTCAAAAGAAGGATATAGTTCTATTCATAATTTAACTTATTGGAATAATGATAAATACTATGGTTTTGGTCTTGGTGCAAGTGGTTATATCGATAATATTAGATATACTAATACAAGAAGTATTAATAAGTATTTAGATAATGATTACTTATATGATAAAGAAATTATTGATAAAAGACTTGACATGTCTTATTTTATGATACTTGGTTTAAGAAAGATTAAAGGAGTATCAGAACTTGATTTTTATAAAAGATACAATACTAAGATTAGAGATGTATTTAATGTAGATAATCTATTATATAAAGATGGTTATTATTATGTTGATGAAGATAAATTGTTTATAGAAAATAGTATTTTAGTGGACTTTGTGTAGGCATATGAAATATTGATTTATTATATGAAATATGATATATTGTTTTTGTACTTAATAGTATAATATATAAATGTTAATCGCTTCTAGGTGGTGCGAGCAATAAATGATCCTAGTCGTGAAATGTTAATCGCTTCCGAGTGGTGCGAGCAATAAATGATCTCGGTTGTAAATGTTGGAAAACTCTCATTTCTTGATGGAGTTTTCTTTTTGTATATAGTAATATGTATTTATTAATACAAAAGGGTATTTAAATAAACACTTTTTTATTGTATAATTTATTGTGGGGAGGTTAATAAAATGACAGAATTTGATTATTTATATGATGAATTATTAAGAAAAATATTAAGGGAAGGAGTTGAAGTAGAAAATAGAACTGGTGTTAATACTATTAAAGTTCCTTCACATACATTTGAGTTTAATATAGAAAAAGAGTTTCCTATTCTTACTACAAAGCAAATGTTTTATAGACAAGCTATTATAGAAATGCTTTGGATATGGCAAATGGGCTCAAATAACGTATTAGATCTTCATGATAGAAATGTACATATTTGGGATGAATGGATGGTCGATCAAGATGGTATTTATAGAATATATGAACCAACCACAGAACAATAAGATCCTGATAAAGAAGTAGTAGTCTTAGATCCTCTTAGTGCTCCACTTGATAATTTAAATGCTAAACTTAGTCCTAAACTAGATGAAAATGGTAATGTTATGACTGCTAAAAGTATGATTAAGGGGAAAAATATAAAAGAAGCAAAGTACTATGGAATAGAGTATGCTAATACAATTGGTACTGCTTATGGTTATATTATAAATAGATAACAACATACTAAAAACTTGATTGATACTATTAAGAATAATCCAAATGACAGAAGAATGGTAAAATCTCTTTGGCAAGATGAGTTCTTAAGAACTGCAGTATTGCCATCTTGTGTTTGGTCAACAGAGTGGGATGTTACTAAAAATAAAATTAATTTAATGGTACATCAAAGAAGTTGCGATGTTCCCTTAGGGCTTCCATTTAATGTTACTCAATATGCAACACTATTAAAAATGATTGCTCATGTAACTGACAAAGAGCCTGGTACGATAACATATTCAATAAAAGATGCTCATGTTTATGTCAATCAATTAAATGGAATTAAAAAACAAATAGAAAGAGTAGAAAAATATAATAGTTTAAGCAAACTAGATGACAGTTATTTAGAAACATTAAAACAATCTCTATTAGAACAACAAAAACTATTTGATAAAGATAGTGATGAATATAATGAACTTGATAGTAACATTAAAATTATCGATATGATATTTAATCCTACCAAAACTGAATTAATACTAAATCCCAATATAGATGATTTCTTCTTATTTGATAATTCTAAAGACTTAAAAGATATTAAGATTAAAAATTATAAACATATGGGAAAAATTAAATTTCCAATTACTCAATAATGAATATTAATTTAATTGCTGCAGTAGGAAAAAACTATGAAATTGGTTATAAAAATGAATTAGTTTGTCCTATTAAAGAAGATTTAATATTTTTTAAGAATGTTACTATTTATCATACAGTATTAATGGGTAAGAATACTTATCTTTCTATTGGAAGACCATTACCTAATAGAGTAAATATTGTTCTAACACATAGTGTTATAGAAGATGTTATAACTTATAAAAGTAAAGAAGATTTTTTTAAGGATTATGAAAATACTTTAGAGGATGTTTTTATTATCGGAGGAGAATCAATTTATAATGAGTTTATAAATGATGCAGATAATATATATTTAACAGAAATAGATAAATCGTTTAAAGCTGATACTTTTTTTCCAACATTTGATAAGTCTAAATATAAAAAAGAAGTATTAAGCACTTTAAAAGATAATGATATTAATTATAAACATGTACTTTATAGGAGGTTAAAATGAGTAAGTTTATAGTAATCGAAGGAACCGATTGCAGTGGTAAAGAAACACAAAGCAAACTTTTAGTAGATAGTTTAAATAAATTAGGAAAGAAAACTATTTATTTAACATTTCCTAATTATAATAGTCCAACTGGTAAAATAGTCGGAGGTCCATATTTAGGAAAAGAAGAAATATGTAAATCATATTTTCCTGAAGGAGCGTCCCACGTTGATGCTAAAGTAGCTAGTCTTTACTTTGCTGCAGATAGATATTATAATCTTAATGTAATAAAAGAGTATTTAGATAAAGATTATATTGTAATAATGGATAGATATGTATCTAGTAATATGGCACATCAAGGAGGAAAGATTAAAGATAAAGACAAAAGATATGAAATGTATGATTGGTTAGAAAAACTAGAATATGAAATGATGGGATTAATTAGACCTGATATGACTTTGTTTTTACATATGCCTACTTCATATGCTAAGATTTTAAAGAAGAATAGAGTTAGTTTAGATGATCATGAAAAAGATGATGAACATCTTCATTTAGCAGAACTTTCATATCTTGAATTATCTAATAAATATAATTTTATTAATATAGATTGCGTTTTAAATAATGAAATTAGATCAATTAATGATATTCATGAAGAAATATTAAAAAAAATTACTAATCACTAGTAATTTTTTTATTTATACCAATCATTGCACCAAGCATTGATGATATGATTAAAATTATATAATAAAGAATAAGACTTATACTAAAACTTGCATTAAATCCTAAATATGAAAACATAAATAAGATTGCTATTACTATTAGGCTAAGTTTTATTCCTTCGATGTATCCTTTTTTATTAGCATTATTTCCTACTTTATAGCCACCAATGAAAAGGGCAAGTGAGGGTATTAAGACTTTTATTACTTTGAATAGTTTATTAGTCACTATATCATAATAATTAAATATAGTAAGAATTATTGCAAAGACTGCTACTACTAAAAGAAAATATCCAATTGCTATTAGATAGTTTTTAACATTATCCATAAGTATCACCTAGTAATATATATGAAATTGTATAATTTTTATTCCTTTTTTTATACTAATAATGGTGATTTTATGGAATATATTATAGTTATTTTTAGAACTTTTTTCTTTTATTTTTTTGTAGTCTTTGTATATCGCATAATGGGTAAAAGAGAAGTCGGAGAACTTGGAGTAATAGATTTAATAGTGTCTGTTTTAATCGCAGAAATAGTAGCAATTAGTATAGATAATACTGATGATTCAATACTACTCTCAGTTATTCCCATTACACTTCTTGTTATTTGTCAGATAATAATGGCAATTTTATCATTTAAAAAAAGAAGTATTAGGACCATGTTTGATGGGAAACCATCAGTTATAATAAATAATGGTAAAATTATGATAAAAGAGATGGTAAAACAAAGATATAATCTAGATGATTTACTTACTCAACTTCGTCAAAATAATATTAGTGATATTAAAGACGTAGAGTATGCAATACTTGAGGTTAATGGTAATTTAACCACTTTTACTAAAGATGAAGAAAAGAAAGATAAAACATTTCCTCTTCCTATTATTGTCGAGGGTTCAATTAATTATGAAGTACTAGATTTATTGGATAAAGATGTAATTTGGTTAAAGAATAATATAAAAGAAGATCTTAATAATATATTTTATGGTTTTTATAAGAATGGTAGTATTTACATAATTAAAAATAGCGATTTAAAAAATTAACTATTGTATAACTTTCTAAAATGTGATATTATTATAAAGTCTAAAAAATCAAGAATCGAGGTAGTAAAATGTTTCATTTAAGCATAATTATTTTAATCTTGTTAGTGGCTCTTATCACATTTCTATTAATATACGTTAAAAATATAAATAATAGGTGAATTATTGACATTTTGTTCGTTTCATGATATAATTTTGTCAATTTAAGGGGGAAGTATTATGAATGATTTTAAAGTATATTTTGGTTTTGTAAATAGATATGGCGAAAAGTTTGATAACATTAGAAATATTGCTTTTAAATTAGAAAAGAATTATGATTTTGGAACGCTTAAAGATGAGACTATAAGAAGTATGGCAACTTTATTTGAATCATATGATAGTTCTCAAGAAGGAGTATTTATATATCAAACCGATTATGATCCTAATGTTGCACTTAGAATATTTAAAAGATTTAAAGATCCTGAAGAAGAAGGAATTATTGAGGATAGATTAGTATCTAGATTACAAAGAAAACAACCTAATGTTAAGAATACTGATTTTCCAATCGGAGTAGTAACCCTTGATGGTAGAGTAATTGGACAAGAAATTGTTTTTTATCCTGAAGCTCTTGATATGAATGAGTATTATAGTAATGGTGTTAGTAAGGAATTAATGTTACCTACTGAGGCTTATTTAAAGATTATCAATAATTTGCAAGAGTTATATGACAATTGTATTTTATACTTAGATATTCACAATAAAAACTTTATGATTTTAGATAATGGTGATGTTAAAATAATAGATTTTGAACATATGGAAATGAGTATTGATTATATTGATAAAACATATGTTGATAGAATGATATCTAATCTTAGAATGATGTTTATAAGAACCAATCAATTATCAGGTATCGAAGATTATTTAGGAAAAGTTCCACGTTTCGAAAACTTATATCAAGCATCTGATGTAGTTAATGATATGGATTATAAATTAAAAAGAATATTAAAAAGATAATTTTTTAATATTCTTTTACTTTTGTTTACACTTCTTATAATTAAGAATATATCTATTTTTATTTTTTTATGATATATTATAATTAAGAGGTGATTTAATTGAAAAAAGACAAACAAAAAAACAGTGATATTGAAGTTTTAACTGACTTAGAAAAGACTAAGGAGATTGACCTTGAAAAGAAAAAAGATGAATCTATCAAGAGTGAAAAGTTAAAAGAAAAGAAGGGTAATCTTAAAGGAAATGTATTATTTATATTGATAGTATTAGTATTTATTGCAATATTTAGTGTATCTAGTTATTATTCATATAAGTATTTTACTAAGAAAGAAGATTATAAAGGAATGTTTACTAAAGAAGAGATTCCTAGAGTTGATGCTTCCCTTGCTACACAACCACTTATGGATAAGTATGTTAAATATTTTACTGATAGTGATATAAAGATTGATTATACTAATACTCATCCTGCTTATGAAAAGCTTGCTAAAGGGGAAACTGATTTAATAATTGTTACATATCCATCAAAGACTGCCAAAGATTTACTAGATAAAAATGATGTTGATGTAGACATAATAAAAGTAGTAAACGAAGGATTTGTATTCTTTGTAAATAAAGAAAATAAAGTAGATAACTTATCTTTAAAACAAATTCAATCTATTTATACTGGTGATGTTACTAATTGGAAAGAACTTGGTGGAGACGATGCTAAAATACTTGCATATCAAAGACCAGATACAAGTGGTTCCCAAACTGGTTTAAAAGAATTAGTAATGAAAGATTTAAAGATTAAGAGTCCTACGATTAAAGAATATGTTCCTACGATGAGTGGTGTAATAGATTATGTTGCAGATTATAAAGACGATAAACGTGCTATTGCATATTCATACTATTATTATGCTAATGTAATGTATGCCAATGATAATATTAAGTTTTTAGGTATTAATGGAGTAAAACCTAGCTTTGATACCATTAGAGATGGAAGTTATCCACTTCTTACATCATATTACATAGTTATAAATAAAAAAGCTAAAGATAATAGCAATATTAGAAAATTAGTTAACGCCATGCTTAGCGAACAAGGACAAAAACTAGCTATGGAGGCCGGTTATGTTCCAGTTAAATAAGAAGTTATTAGTAATTATTATATTAGTTTTATTACTAGGTTTCGCTGGTACTACAGCATATTTAATATATAAAGAGAATCATAAAGACTTTATTTTAAAATATCCAAATAAAAATATAGAAAAAATAGATACCAAATATGCAGTTAATTTAAATGGTAAATATAATACTAATGATCTTTTAATCGAAGAAAAATATTATAAATTATCTGACAATGATAGCTATGGCTATGATAGTTTTGATGGTTTAAAGGATTCAAAATATCAAGATAAAATTAATTCTGATATTCTAAAAACAGTTAAATCATTCGCTAAAAAAGACAATCTTGGCTACTGTTATACACGTGCTAATTATAGTAACATTTTATCTGTTATGTGTTATTATTCTAAAAAAAATAATGAAGAAAATGAAGTCTATTATGGCTTTAATTACAACTTAAAAGATGAAAAAGATTTATCATTTGAAGAACTATTCGTAGATAATGCTCCGATTTTATCAATAATAACTAAAAGTTATTATAATAAAATGATTCTACTTAATAAAGATAAAAGTCCTGATGAAATGATTAGAATTATAATTGATGAATACAATAAAGGTAATTATATTTATTATTTTGATAATGAATCTATATTTATAATAATTAAAGATACTAAAATTGAAATTAGTATGAAAAAATACTATAAATACATTGCTATCTTTGATAGATTTAAAGATGGTAAAAACATTTATAAAGACTCCTCAATTGGCTTTAAAGACGTAATGCCCCTTAGTGTTAATGGAATTAATAACAATTCTAAAGAAGATTCTTATTTAGGATATCAAAGCGATTATTTTTATGTATCTTTCTCTTATGAAACACTCGAAGGATTTCTTAATGATTATAAAGACTCTAAGATTACAAATAAAGTTTTAAAAGAAATATATAGTGTTTATTCTGATGAAATCAAAAAAATACCTAGTTCATATAAAAATGATAATAAAGGTGTTATGTTATTTGGGGATTTATCTCTTAGCGAGAGTAAGCTTAAGTTTTATAATTATGAAACAAACGAAATATTTAAAATAAATCCTTATTTATACTCATATGAATGCTCTAAAAGTGTATTCAAAGATAGGTTTGTTCCATATTTTGTTACTTATGATAATAAAGATATTAATGCTTATAAAAAAAATATTAAAAAAATGGGTGTTACTACTAAAGAGGTAACTGATGAATACTATGTTATTTATAAGAATGAAAAAGCTTATTCTAAGAAAAAATTAGAACTTGATGATATTTTTAAAGATGTTAATAAAATTAAAGAAGATATTTTAGATACTGATTTTTTAAAGGGTAAAGAAGATGAAATAGAAGACCTAAGACAAAATGGAAAACTTAGTTATGAAATAAAGGATAATTATATGATAGTAACCCTTACTTCAGAAAAAACATCACATTCTATGTCATTACAAATTGATAATTAAAAGATTTCGTTTGAAATCTTTTTTTCTTGACTATCATTATTTTGTATAATATGATAATTATCAATAAAGGAGAAATATTATGACAAAAGAAGAAAATGTAGTAAATTATTATGTTATATGTAACAAATTAAAAAATATTATAAGAACTGGTTGGAAAGATTGGAATGTAAAAAAAGAAAGATTAGAAAGCGTCGCAGAGCATATTTTTGGTACTCAAATGCTTGCTATTGCAATGAAGTCAGAATATCAATATGATGTAGACATTATGAAAGTAATTTTTATGTTAGCAATCCATGAACTTGGAGAAACAATTATCGGAGATTTAACACAATTTCAAATATCTAAAGAAGAAAAGATAAAAATTGAACACGATGCTGTTAAAGAAATACTTTCTAATTTACTAGAGGAAAAACAAATCGAAGAATTATTTTTAGAGTTTGACTCACATAAAACTAAAGAAGCAATATTTGCATACCAATGTGACAAATTGGAATGTGATTTACAAAGTAAGCTATACGATGAAGAAGGTTGTGTTGATTTAAACCATCAGGATAATAATAAAACTATGGATAATAAACTTGTTAAACAATTGCTTCAAGAAGGAAACAGTTGGTCAGAAATGTGGCTAAAGTTTGGTCAAAGTATTTATCCTTATGATGACAATTTTATAGCAGTTTCAAATTATGCATTAAATAATAATATTAAAAAATTAAAATAGAGTAATGAAAAAGATCCTGTTTTAGATCTTTTTATTGTTTTACATTGAATATCATAAATGTTATAATTATCTAGAAAAAGGAACTGATAATATGAATATAAAAAATCTTTCGATGTCATTTGGTAATCAAGAACTATTTAACGATATAAATATTCAAATTGATGAAAATCAAAAAGTTGGAGTAATTGGATTAAATGGTGCAGGTAAGACTACTTTATTTAAGATAATTATGGGTAAAGAATATCCTGATAAGGGTAAAATAACTTTTAAGAACAATGCAAGAGTTGAGTGGTTACCTCAAGTTATCGAAGATGATTTAGAAAGTTTAGATATAAATGTTTTAGAATATTTAATGAGTGCAAGACCTATTGATAAGCTAAATAATCAGTTACAAGATTGTTATGAAAGACTTGGTAATGCTTCTTTAAAAGAACAAAAAGATATATTTAATAAGATAGATAAAATACAAAAGAAACTTATTTATTGGGATCAATATAATGCTGATAGTATTTTATTAAAAATAATCGATGGTATGAATATTGATGATAGTCTTTTAGATAAGAAAATACATGAATTATCTGGTGGACAAAAATCAAAGATAGCATTTGCTAAACTTCTTTATTCTAAACCTGAGGTAATGCTTTTAGACGAACCTACTAATCACTTAGATAAAGATACTAAAGATTATGTAATTAATTATTTAAAGTCATATAATGGTAGTGTTTATATAATATCCCATGATATAGATTTTTTAAATAAAGTAGTAAACAAAATATTATATTTAGATAAAATAACTAAGAAATTTGAATTATATGAGGGCAATTATGATAAGTTTATTAAACTACACACTGAACATGAAAAAGCATTAGAAAGACAAATGAAATTACAACAACAAGAAGAAAATAAGTTAAGAGAAATAGTTCTTCATTATTCTAATAGCTCTGGTAATAGAAAGAAAATGGCTCAGGATAGAGAGAAAAAATTAGAAAAATTGCTTAATAATAAGATAGAAATTAATCCAAAGAATAAAAAAGCTAAGATAGATATTTCTATCAATAGAGAAAGTTCTAAAATACCTTTAGTAGTAGAAAGAATAAGCTTTTCTTATGATAAGAAAAAACCTATTATTAAAGATTTATCTTTTTCACTCTCAAGAGGAGAAAAGTTTTTAATCGTAGGTAAAAATGGAGTAGGTAAATCCACATTACTAAAATTAATAATTAATCAGTTACAGGTAGATAAAGGTAGAATTGTTATAGGAAATAAAACTGATATTGGTTATTATGCTCAAGAACATGAATTATTAGATGATGATAAAACTATTATGGATAACTTTTCGGAATATAAATTGAGTAATGAAAAGTTAAGAAATCATCTAGGTAGATTTTTATTTAATAATGATGAAGTATTTAAAAAAGTAAAAGTATTATCACCTGGTGAAAAAAGTAGAGTAGCACTTGCTAAGTTATCTCTTTCTAAAGCAAACTTTTTAATACTTGATGAACCTACAAATCATTTAGATCCTACCACTCAGAAAATTATCGCAGAAACTTTTAGAGACTTTAAAGGCACTATGTTAGTAGTATCACATAATCCAGAATTTGTAGATAATCTAGGAATAGAAAGAGTCCTAGAACTACCAAAAGGAAAGATATCTTTTTATGATAAGGATTATGTTGATTATTATAGCAAATTGAATGAAAATAAATGAAAAACCTTGAATAATACTATAAATTGTTGTATTATATAGGCAACATGAAAGGAGAACTAATTATGGAAAAATTTAGTGAAATTGAAAAGAATTATAAAGAGGAAATGAAAAAGAATAATGAACAGTTAAAAAAACTATCTGATGATTTTGCTAGAACATCAATAGAACTTGATCTAACTAATAAAACTATTCATTGTGGTGGAAGAGATGAACTAGAAATAATTGGAGAGGAAAAACTATATATTACTTATTTAGGATATATTGATAGTCTACTTATAGATCTTAGAAGTGATATTGAAATGGAACTTGCTTTTGAAGATTATGTAGAAGTAGCAAAAAAAGAAAATAAATATAAAAAAATAATGAATAAAAGAAATGAATTAGTAAGACTAATTAAGGAAAATACTAATATTTTTGAATATTTTGATTTTGCAGAACAAATAATTAATAAAGTGCCATCATTATCAGAATTTGGTATGATTTACGATAATATTTTATCTTCAAGAAGAAATTTAAATACAAAACTAGAATTCATAAGCGCATATAATCATGGTTTTAGAGAATATCAATATGCATCACTTGAAAATATGAATGAAATATTTAATGAATGTCATAATGACTTAAGAGAACATCGTTTAAATAATGAACATATAGTATCTAGAACTGTTTTAACAAAGAAGTTTATTAGATAAGGTAGCATTTTGCTATCTTTTATTGTTTGATGAAATGAAATACTTTCAAAATGCATTAAAATGTGGTAAAATATTCTAGAAGTTGGTGATATTGTGAAAACAGATGATTTTGATTACTATTTACCAGAAGAATTAATTGCTCAGACTCCTCTTGCTAATCGGAGTGATTCTAGATTAATGCTTGTGGATAAAAATACTGGTAAGATAAAACATGAACATTTTTTTAATATAATTAATTATTTAAATAAAGGTGATGTCTTAGTACTTAACAATACTAAAGTTATACCCGCTAGAATAATTGGTATTAAAGAAGAAACTAATGCTGTAATTGAACTATTACTATTAAAAGAATTAGAAAATGATACATGGGAATGCTTAGTAAAACCTGCCAGAAGAATTAAAGTAGGAACTGTTGTTAAATTTTCTGATAAGTTAAAATGTGAATGTGTTAAAGTATTAGACGAAGGAATATGTCACTTTAAGATGATTTATTCAGGAATACTTCTTGAAATACTTGATGAACTTGGTACAATGCCTCTTCCTCCTTATATTCATGAAAAGCTTGATGATAAAAATAGATATCAAACAGTTTATGCTAAATACAGTGGTTCTGCTGCTGCACCTACTGCAGGACTTCATTTTACTAAAGAATTGCTTGATAAGATCGAAAAGAAAGGCGTAATTGTTTGCTATGTTACTCTTCATGTAGGACTTGGAACATTTAGACCGGTAAAGGTTTCTGATGTTAAAGAGCATAATATGCATTATGAAGAGTATCAAATTACTAAAGATGTTTGTGATATATTAAATAAAGCTAAAAAAGATAAAAGAAGAATAATAAGTGTTGGGACTACTACTACTAGAACATTAGAGTCAGTAATGACTAAGTATAATAAGTTTGTTCCAACTCATGAAGAAACTAATATATTTATATATCCCGGTTATAAGTTTAAAGCAATAGATGTACAAATAACTAATTTTCATTTACCTAAGTCTACACTTGTTATGTTAGTTAGTGCATTTGCTAGTAAAGATATAATACTTAATGCATATAATTGTGCAGTAAAAGAAAAATATAGATTCTTCTCCTTTGGAGATTCTATGATGTTAGGAGATTTTGAATTATGAGAATAAAAATGACAATTGAAGATTTATATAATGGTATAAAAGATTATTTTAATCTTTATGATACCGAACTATTAAAAGAAAATAAAAAATATATGAAACAAGAAATAAATGATTTAATAGGCAATAAAGTAGTAGCTTGCAATAATGAATACAGTGTAATATTTGATACTGAAGCATTATATGTAGAGTTTTTTGATGACTTAATCAGAATACCATTCGAAAACGGTGAATATATGATTAATCATTTAAAAGAAGCTCATATTGAGTATGTACCAGTTGATTTAGAACTACCAATTATAAAAGATATATTCGGTTATAAACTCGCAAAAAGAAGAGTAAAAAGTAGGTAATAATATGAGTAAGATGAAATATGAATTATTAAAAAACGATAAAAAAGCAAGATATGGAGTTATTCACAGTAAATATGGAGATTTTAATACTCCAATGTTTATGCCCGTTGGAACGCGTGCTACTGTAAAAACTCTTTCTGTAGAAGAACTATATGCTTGTAATACTGGGATAACTTTAGCTAATACTTATCATCTTTGGTTAAGACCAGGACCAGATATTATAGAAAAAGCTGGAGATATTCATAGGTTCATGAATTATAATAGACCAATGTTAACTGATTCTGGAGGGTTTCAAGTGTTTTCTCTTGCTAATCCTAAAGATATTAGTGAAGAAGGTGTTAAGTTCAAGAGTCATATTGATGGTTCAAATCTATTCTTAACACCAGAAAAATCAATTGAGATACAAAATAAAATCGGAGCAGATATTATAATGAGTTTTGATGAGTGTCCATATTACCCGTGTACTCATGAATATATGAAAAATAGTGTTGAAAGAACTTTAAGATGGGCAAAACGTGGTAAAGATACTCATAAGAATGATAATCAAATGCTATTTGGAATAGTACAAGGTGGAGAGTTTAAAGACTTAAGAGAATATAGCGCTAAAGAAACAGTAAAAATGAATTTTGATGGTTATTCAATTGGTGGTACTTCAGTAGGAGAAGACAAAAAAACAATGTATGAAATGATTGATAATTGTATAGACTTTTTACCAACTGACAAGATAAGATATCTTATGGGAGTCGGAGACCCCCTAGATATTCTTGAGGGAGTAGAAAGAGGAGTAGATATATTTGATTGTGTCCTACCAACTAGAATTGCAAGACATGGTAATGCTTTTACAAGACATGGTAAAATGAATCTTAAGAATGCTAAGTTTAAGGAAGACTTTACTCCAGTTGAGGATTCTTGTGATTGTTATTGTTGCAAAAATTATACAAGAGCTTATATAAGACATTTATTTAGTGTTGATGAAGTATTAGGTCAAAGACTTCTTTCAATTCATAATATTAGATTTTTAACTAAACTAACCGAAGAAATAAGAGATGCAATAAATAATGATAGTTTTGATAAATATAAAAAAGATTTTATAGAAAAGTATACAAAAAGTTAAAAAAATGCTACAATATAGATGTAGTAAAATATATAGTAAAGGATGTGACAAAGTGAAGTTAAGTGAAAACTTTTTTTACACCTTAAGAGAAGATGTAAAAAACGAAGATTGTGTAAGTAGTAATTTATTAGTAAAAAGCGGTATGATTAAAAAAGTTTCAAGTGGTATTTATATGTACATGCCTATGGGACTTAAAGCATTAAATAACATAGAACAAATCATTAGAGAAGAAATGAATGATGCTGGCGCTTTAGAGCTTTCTATGCCTTGCTTAATACCTAGTGAAGTGTATGAACAAAGTGGAAGGAAAGAAAACTTTGGTAATAGTATGTTTACTTTAAAAGATAGAAATGATAGAGAGTATGTACTAGGTCCAACTCATGAAGAGTTATTTGTTAATGCTGCTTCTAGTATGATAAAATCATATAAAGATATGCCATTTAATATTTATCAAATGGCTAATAAATATAGAGATGAAGCTCGTCCAAGATATGGATTAATTAGAGTAAGAGAATTTATTATGAAAGATGCTTATACATTTGATAAAGATGAAAGAGGATTAGATAATTCATATAGAAAAATGTATAATGCATATCGTAGAATATTTGATAGATGTGGTATTAATTATAAAATAGTAGAAGCTGATACAGGCGTTATGGGAGGTCTTTTATCTGAAGAGTTCCAAGCAATCGCAGATATTGGTGAAGATAGCATAGTTTATTGTAAGAATTGTGGTTATGCTGCGAATAATGAGGTATTTGATGTTATTCCAGTATATGATAAAGTACCAGTATCAGAAAAAGAAAAGAAACTAGTTCATACTCCAAATACTGGTTCAATTAAAGCATTAATAGACTTTGGATACGATATAAATAAACTTACTAAAACTATGATTTATAAAAATGAAAAAGGAGAATTCTACGCATGTGTAATTCCTGCGACTAGAGAAATAAATGATTATAAATTAAGAAGAACTACTAAGTCAGCTGATATAAATCTTGCAAGTGCAGAAGAAGTTAAAGAAATAACAGGTGCTGATATTGGATTTGTTGGTCCATGTGATTTAAATATACCTATTATTGTAGATAAAGAAGTAGTACTTATGGAAGATTTTTTAGTAGGTGCTAATAAGACTGACTATCATTATGAAAATTTTAATGTTGGAGATATTTGGCCTGGTTATAAAGTAGCAGATATTAAGTTTGCTATTCCAGGTGATCATTGTCCTGAATGTCAACATGAAATAGAAATAGCTAAATCTATTGAAATTGGTAATACATTTAAGCTTGGTTCTAAATATTGTGAAGCATTAGGTTTAAAATACTTAGATCAAAATAATGAAGAACAATATCCACTTATGGGTTGCTATGGAATTGGTGTAGAAAGAGTACTTGCTTCACTTGTTGAACAAAACAATGATGAAAATGGTATTATATTCCCACTTTCAGTTGCTCCTTATAAAGTAGCAATAGTTTTAATTGATAAAAATGATAGATTACAAAATGAAGTAGCACAAGATCTATATAACGAATTAATGAACAAAGGTATAGATACAATACTAGATGATAGAGATGCAAGACCAGGGGTTAAGTTTAATGATATGGACTTAATTGGAATACCTATTAGAGTTACAATTGGTAAGAAAGTATATAGTGATCTTGTTGAATTAAAACAAAGACATAAACATACATCAGAAGACATCAATGTAAAAGACATTTATAAAGAAATAAAAGCAATTATGGATTAATAAAAGCAAAGCAAAAACTGCTTTGTTTTTAATTTTTTTAAAAAAAGTGCGATTCTATATAAAACAGACATTTCAAAAAACATTCGTTAAGAAAAATGTAGTCATAATACATTTTTGATACTTATAATTAAAATAATTGAATCAATTTTAAAAATTGGTTCTTTTTTATATGATGAAATCTTAAAATTGGTCGTTTGACAATGATTTTTATATGTTTTATATTGGTTTAGCAAGGGAGTATTCTTTGTGAAGGGAGGTGAAAAGTATGAACTTAACAGGCAATAAATTAGCTCTTTTAGATAAGTCTGTATCTAATGATATGGCATATAAACTTAAAACAAGACATAAAGGTTACAGGATAC
>ERZ857629.2198-NODE-2198-length-18926-cov-8.241217_pt1 | contig 18926 bp, 21 predicted proteins | sample MGYA00519700_ERZ857629 | MGnify/ENA primary metagenome ERZ857629 (study PRJEB31778, sample SAMEA3449351) | human gut metagenome | biome: human gut; feature: human-associated habitat; material: faeces | place: United Kingdom | collected 2010/2012 ...
TTAGCATTTATTACTTAAACTCGAAAAGTTCGAGTTTCCTATCAATCTGGAGCAGATGATGGGAATCGAACCCACGTAGTCAGCTTGGAAGGCTGAGGTTCTACCATTAAACTACATCTGCACTAACAACTACAAGAAATGTAGGCATATATAATTATACCAAAACAAACCGATTTGTCAATAACTTTTGCAAAAAAAATAAAAAAATGTTAATATAGTACATGGTGATTTATATGTTATATTTTGATTACAGTGCTACAACACCGGTAAACGAAGCCATTCTAAAAGAGTTCTCTAAATATGGTGAAACAAAATATACCGATTTATTGGGAGCACAGGAAAAAGAAAAACTAAAAACATTATTAAAAACAAATATGGAAGTAAACTATACATCAGGTTCAACAGAATCAAACAACACTGCAATATGTGGAATTCTAAATAAATACAAAGAAAAAGGATATCACATTATTACAACTAAACTAGAACACTCATCAATAAATGAATGTCTATCATACTATGAAAAAAAAGGCTTCATCATTGACTATGTAAACTTAATCGACGGAGTAGTAGACATCAATCATTTAAAAGAACTAATAACAGACAAAACCATATTAGTAACAATCGCCTCAGTAAACAGCGAAACAGGCCTTCTACAACCAATACAGAAAATAGGCAAAGTGCTAAACGAAAAAAATATAGTCTTTCATAGTGACATGACTCAAAGCATCGGAAAAGTTGATATTGATTTTTCAACCTGCGACATGGTAAGCTTTACATCACATAAATTCTTTGGACTAAAAGGAATCGGAGTTCTTTTAACAAAAAAAGATTTAGAATTAATTCCAATTTTATATGGAACAAGAACATATAACTACGCACTTATAAAATCATTTACCAAAGCATTAGAACTACAATTTGAAAATAAAAATCAATATGAATATGTAAAAAAAATAAATACATATTTAAAAGAAAAAATAAAAAGTATAAAAAACGCAAACATTACGATAAATAGCAATGACAACTGTATACCACATATTCTAAATATAAGCATCAAAAACTACAAACCAGAAACATTCTTACACAGACTAGAAATGGACGATATCTTAATATCTACAAAAAGCGCCTGCTCAAACACAAATGACTATTCAAAAGCAGTTTATGCACTAACAAGTGATTTAGAAAGAGCAAAAACAAGCGTCAGAATAAGTCTATCGTACTTAACTACACAACAAGACATTGATAAACTAATATCATCAATCGAGGTGATTACAAATGAATAAAGAAATATTAGAAACATTTATAAAAGTATCCAAAGAGTTCATTGGAAACAGCAATTCCCTCCATAAACTAGGAACAAAATCAAAACAACTTGAAAACGCATCAACTAAGCAAATATTAGACACACTAAACCTAAACGACAAAGAAGTTATATACACAAGTGGAAAATGCGAATCCAACAACTTAACAATCTTTGGATTAGATGCTCTTCATAAAAACAAAAACGTAATCATAGGTTCAAATGAAGATGATACAATTTTACTTCCACTAAAACATTCATCATTTGAAATAAGAACAATTGATATCACAAACAGCAAAGTAGACATAAATAAATTAAACAATCTAATAGACAACAACACAATCCTAGTAAGCATTTCAAATATTGAAAATACAAATGAAATAAGCGACTTCCTAAAAGATAAAAAATGCTACTATCACACAGACATATCAAACAACTACAAAAAAATTAATTACAACAACATTGACCTAATGACAATCGAAGACAATTCACTCGAAGGCTTTGGATGCTTAATAAAAAATAAAAACATAGTTTTAGAACCAATATTCCATGGAGGTAAATCCACTACAATCTATAGAAGTGGAACACCAGCACTTCCTTTTATTGCAAGTTTTTCTAAATTAATACGATTAAAGTATAAAAAATAAAATATTGTCAATAATAAAAAGGGTGATATTAATGAAGAAAAAACAAACAATAAAATGCGATGTTCATACATGCGAACATTGCAACTGCGATTGTAACATGTGTAATCTTGAAGAAATAGAAGTTAAAAATCAAAAAAAAGAAGCAACAGACAAAGATGAAACAATATGTTCAAACTACAAACTAGATAAAACAAAAAAATAAAAAATCAAACACAACTAAAACAAAAAACAAGAAAAAAATAAGGCAATGCTTTATTTTTTTCTTTAATTGGTATATACTTTAACCATAGGAGGTAAAAAAATATGAATAGAAAAGAAATTAAAGAAGAAGCAAAAACAAAATATAAAAACAATAAACTAAACATCTGGGTACCATTATTAATATGGGGAGTAATAACAAGTGTAATATCACTAATCGCAAAAGCAGCAGGAGTTGAAATAGTAACATCAAGCGGTGATATCACAGTAGCAGGAAACATCTACTCAATAATAATCGCAATGCTTCAATCACTATTTATAGTATGCTATTACAAGTATATACTTAACTTTGTAAGAACAGGAAAATTCGAATCATTCAAAGAAACACTGCCAAGCCTAAAAGAAAAATGGCCAACAATAATCTTAGGATACATTCTTATAAATATATTTGTTTCAATTGGATACGTTCTACTAATTATTCCAGGAATCATTTTAACACTAGGATTTTCAATGTTTTACTACCTAATCGCAGACAACAAAGAAGAAGATGCGATGGATGGGTTAAAGAAAAGTTGGCAACTAATGAAAGGATACAAATGGGATTATTTTGTATTCAATCTTAGTTTCCTAGGATGGTACATTCTTTGTGCATTAACACTAGGTATTCTATGTATATGGGTAGTTCCATACTGCAACACAGCATTTGCAATCTACTATGACAAACTACAACAAACAAAAACATTATCTGAAGAATAATTTATATAAAAGTGGCATAGCTCTATAACAAATATAGACAAATGCCACTTTTAAAATATTTAAAAAAGCAAACTATATATTAATTTTATGCATATTTATTATAACAAAACAATGCTTTTTCTTTACTTAATGTAACATTTTTACTTAAAAATCACAAAACAATGCTTTTTCTTTACTTAACCACCAAATAATGATAAAATTATATCAGGAGGTAACAATATGAAAAAGTTTATAGAAAAAAATAAAAGCACTGTTATATTCGTGGGAATCATCGTAATTATACTTGCAGGACTAATTATCCTATCAACATGTCTAACCAAAAAACCACTACAAGAAATAACATATGATGAATACACTAAATTAGTCGAAGGAGGAAAAGACTTTGTAGTATACTTTGGAGAAGAAAATCAATCATACAATAACATCAAAGAAACAATATCAAACAGCAACGCAACTTCATACTTTGTAAACACAAAAGATCTAACAGATGATCAAAAAACAAAAGTATTAGGAAAAGAAAAAACATCATTCCAAGAATATACTAACAAAGAAAAAACATATTCTTATAGTGATGACAATTACAAAAATTACAAGTTCACACAAGAACTTATGAACAATGATATTATTGAAAGAAAATATATCGAAGTATCAATTGATGAATACCTAGACATCATAAAAACAAAAGGATATAACTTCATGTTTGTAGGAAGCAATACATGTAGTTATTGTACAATGTTCAAAGAATCAATAAACAAAGCTTTAAAAGATAAAAAATTCAACGTTTACTACGTTGACTTAGCCCGCGAAGATGTAACAGATAGTCAAAGAGAAAAACTATACGCAAGTGATAAATACTTCACTGAAGAAGAATGGGGTACCCCACTTAACTTTCTTTACAAAGATGGCAAAAGAATAGACGTATTAAATGGATACGTTGATGAAAACGAACTTATTTCATTCTTACAAAAAAATAAGGTGGTCGAATAATGAATAATAGTAATAATATTTATAGATGGGCAACATCATTCAAAAAAAGATACCCATCAACAGTTGCATGGAGATTAAAAAATCATTGTCAAATAGCACAAAAACACTTAAACGACGATGAAACAGTCCTATACGTTTTTACAGGTCAAAGAAATGATAACTGGTATGATGTTATCTCGACATCAGTATTTGTAATAACAGATAAAAGACTAATAATTGCACAAGATAGATTACTATTCGGATACTTTCTATATTCCATAACACCAGATATGTTTAATGACTTAACAGTAATATCAGGACTAATCTGGGGTAAAATAAAAATAGACACAATAAAAGAACTTGTTACAATATCAAATCTAAGTAAAGCAGCACTAGACGAAATCGAAACAAGTGTTACAAAATATATGATGGAAGAAAAGAAAGAATATCCACTAAGAAATAAAGAAAATGAATAAGATATTAACAAAAACGTTAATATCTTATTTCTTTATCTTAATAAGGGGCAAATGCTCCTTCACAAACTCATCATCATAAAAAACATCAATAGTATTACCAATCACAGTCTTAGCATCAACACCATTACTTCGATCAACATATCTTGCAGAAACACCAATCGTAAGCAAAATATTAAAACACATCAAAAAACAAGCAACAAACGACAACCTTTTAAACCAATCAAATCCACACAAATAATTATAAAACCTTTTAATATAAGGAATCGCCAAATAATAAAGCAATATCACAAATCCCCAAATAAAACAATATGGTAAATAAACACGTCTATTAATCACAAGAGGTCCATCAGAATAAAGCCAAGAATTATAACCAAAAACATTCTCTTCAAAAAGACTAACACCATATTCATACAAAGTTCCTACAAAAATGCCAGAAAAAATAACAAATAAATATCTTTTTCCACTAACATTTCTATAAATGAGATACATAATAACAGCACCAAGACCATATAACGGTTTAAAAGGACCATAAACCATTCCTTGCATATTTGAAAACTCTCCATGAGTATAAATATGAAACAAAGTCTCACCAATAAATCCTAAAAAAGCACCAATTATGTAAAGCCACATAATCTGATAAAAACTTAATTTATTATTTGAATCCATAGTAAATACCTCACACCCTAATTATAACACAACAAATTTAAATAACAAAGAAAAAGAATAATGCAATTAAGCATTATTCATCTTCATAAGAAGTATTATCATGAGTAGTAAGCATTCTATAATTACCATCAGATATATATATCTTAACCTTTATATCAAAAGCATCATTATAATTTCTAATCTTCTTATTCTTAATATCATTGCTTATAACTTCAAAAAAAGAAGCAGGACTTACATTCTTGTAAAAATAATAAGATCCATCACCATAAACATCATAATCATAACCAGTACTTTTTAAATGAGTAATTTCAACCTTAATATCTTTTCTGTCATTATCAATAACAACATCATCTACATTATAGATAATCATATTCTTAGTCATTTCAATATTCATAGAATCAGTAACATACTTTAAATCACTATTATCAGTAACATACTTAAAATCAAGCATACCATCAAAACTAACAGCACTACCAACTCCTACAAGTACAAGACTAGTTACAAACATAATAAATCCTCTTTTATAATGATGAACTCGATTAAACACAAAATTATAAATAAACTCAATTATCAAATATGATATAAATGAACATCCCAAGAATGCAAGAAGAAGTCCAAAGAAAATTACACCATATTTCAAGTACATAATAAGGATCACATCACAAATAACAAATAAGACAAATCCAAAACACACACAAACCCCAAAGAAAACAGCAAAAACTTTTATCCAGAAAACAATAAACTTTGAAAGTCCTTCAAAAAAACTAAATGAAGAATGCTTTGGATCCCTAATAATTATTCTATCTTGTTCCTTCTTTGAAAAAACCGAAGACTTACTATCCTTTTCAATAGGCTCTTCTATAACTTGTTCCTTTGCATTTCTATCCTCAATAGTAACATAGTAATCCAAATACCTAATCTTAAAAAGATGTAAGAAAACAATAATACCAAGCACTGCCAATATTAAAGTAGTAATACTCTCGAAAATAGAATCTATAACATAACCAATCTTTGGAATATTAAGAAATAAATCAATCAAGAAAGTATTAACTAGAGAATATATAATTCCACATATAATATAAATAACAACAAATATAAAGGCCATTTCCAATAAACACTTAATCTTATCCTTAAAAGTCATATTACAAAACATATTATAACTATTAGTAATATACTTTAAAAAATCATTAAACCAGTTATTCAAATTAAACTTACTATTACCCTTATCCGAAGTCTTAATGACTCCATCATCCATTAACTCCTCTAAAGTACAATTCAAAATATTACAAAGAAGTAACATTTTTTCCATATCAGGATACGTACTACCACTTTCCCATTTAGATACAGCTTGTCTTGAAACATTCAACTTCTCAGCAAGAGTCTCCTGAGAAAAATTATTCTTTTTTCTAAGATTTAATAACTTATCACAAAATCTCATTTTTTCCACCTCCACCAAAATTATAGTATAAATAATATCAGTTGCACTACCAAAAATCGTTATCATTTTGTATAAAATAGGTAGCAATTAACTAAAATTAACACTATTATACCTCAAAAACTGCCATAAAATAACAAAATAAGAAAAAAATTGTTTAAATATGATATAATATAGAAAAGGAGGAATATCATGACAGATTACGAAATATCAAAAAACTTCAAACTAGAAAAAATAGACAAAATAGCAAAAAAATTAGGTCTTAAAGAAAATGAAGTAGAGTTATATGGAAACTACAAAGCAAAAATAAACAAAACACCAAGTAATAAAAAATCAAAACTGATATTAGTGACATCAACAAATCCAACCCCATTCGGTGAAGGAAAAACAACATTTTCAATTGGACTATGCGATGCAATGAACTACAATAAAGAAAAAGCAATCTTAGCACTTAGAGAACCATCACTTGGACCAGTATTTGGCATAAAAGGGGGAGCAACTGGGGGCGGACTATCACAAGTAATGCCATCAAATGATATAAACTTACACTTTAATGGCGACTTCCATGCTATAACAAGCGCCAATAACTTAATTGCATCAATCATAGATAATCATATTTATTTTGGTAATGAACTCCAAATACAAGAAGTACTATTTCAAAGATGCTTAGATCTAAATGACAGAGCACTAAGAAATATAACTCTAGAAAATAGAAAAGAACACTTCACCATAACCGCAGCATCAGAACTTATGGTAACACTATGTTTAGCAAAAGATGAAAAAGACTTAAGAGAAAAAATTAAAAACATCATAATAGGTATAAATAAAGACAAAAAATATGTTTATCTAAAAGACTTAAAATGTGAAGGGGCAGTACTAGCACTCTTAAAAGATGCATTAAAACCTAATCTAGTTCAAACATTATATAATAACCCTGCAATCATACACGGAGGACCATTCGCCAACATTGCTCATGGTTGTAACACCATTATTGCAACAAAACTAGCCATGTCATTAAGTGACTACACCATAACAGAAGCAGGTTTCGGAAGTGATATGGGAGCCTTGAAATTCTTAGATATCAAATGTCGAAATAGCGATATCTATCCAGATCTAATAATAATAACATCAACTATAAGAAGCCTAAAACACAATGGCGAAGGATCACTAGAAAAAGGAATAGAAAACCTAAGATTTCACATAGAAAAAATGCACCAAGCAAATGACAATGTGTTGGTAGTCTTAAATAGATTCAAAGACGACAAAAATGAAGAAATAAGCTATGTAAAACAGTTCTGTGAAAAACTAAATACACCATTTGAAATAAGTAACATATACAATGATGGACCAAAAAACACAAAAAACCTAGTAAAAAAAGTAACAACATTAGCAAATAATAAAAATACAAAACACCTAGAACTATACAAAGACGAAGACGACATAATAACAAAAATAGAAAACGTATGCAAAAACTTTCTTACTGCTAAAGAAGTAAAATATAAAAAAGGTCTGAAAAAAGAATTAGAAAATCTAAATAAAGACTTTAAGGACTATAAAATATGTATATCAAAAACACAATATAGCATCACAGACAATCCAAAACTACTAGGATACCCTAAAGACTTTGCCATAACAATTAACGATTATAAAATTAACAATGGTACAAAAATAATAACACTTTTAACAGGTAACATACAAACAATGCCAGGACTTGCTAAAAATTCAAATTATTTAAATATAGATGTAAAAAATGATGAAATAATAGGAATATTTTAAAAAAGAGGCGATTTTAATGAAATTAAAAATTGGAAAAACAGTTACACTAACAAACGGAAAAAAATACACCCTAGAAAAAATAATCGAAGCAGAAGATAGAGACTATCTATTACTTGCAAAATCTAAAAAAGACTTCACATTTGGACAAAACACAATGAAAGGCATCGAAGAAGTAACAGATATTGAAGAATTAGAATATATTAAACAAATACTTAATAATAAAAATAAAACACAATAATATATTTTAATATGAGTAAAGAAACAGAAGAAAGATTAAAACAAATAAAAACAGAAAACTATGTATGGGTAATCTATTTATTTTTAATAATACTCTGTTTTATATCAAACTACTATGAAAAAGATTACTTTATAACAAACAATCAAATATCAAAAGAAAAATATAGAAACATCTTAATATTTATATTTTCAGTAGCATTACTAGTATACACATACTTTTTATATGACAGCTACAAAGACTATAAAAATCTTTCTATATATGATAACAAAAAGAAAAAAGACTTTACCAAGTACTCATTAATAGGAAGCATCCTAATCTTTATTGCGGGAGCAATCTTTCTATACATCGCTATAAACGATCAAGACATCGAAGCAGAACTAGCATTCAACTAAAAAAGGAAACAAAATTATATAAGTTTCCTTTCTTTTTTTATCTCTTCTTCTTGTTCTTCCTCGTCCAATAAATCAACCTTAAACTTTGGTCTCTTTCTATAAACATTTTCCTTTTCTTTTATATTTAAAACTATATCATTATAAGAATAACCATTACGTTTTCTAATATAAGCAATAACAGCAAACAAACCAGCAAGCGTAGTAAGATAAGTTGCAGTATCCATTGCATTATCATAACTATTTTGAATATACCTAACAGGCATAGAATATTCAGTATCAGTAGAACGAACCACAACACATCCTTTATTATTATTAAGAACTTCGCGAGACAGACTATCAGCATGTTCTTGAACATCTGACTTATACTCTAAAAAATCACTAAGTTCAATATAATCTTTACAATCAAGAATTTCTTTAAGCAAAGCATCATTAAAAACCAGATTATCAATACCATATGTATACTTAGTCCTATAATAAGTACCATCATCATTCTTTTTCCATTCAGTATAATACAACACGTTAGTGGTAACAAGCGAATCAGTTAACGGTTCCTTACTATATATATCACCATCTTGAACAACTGTAGCATTTCCGTTACTATCCCATTCTTTAATATATTTTGCATAACTAAAAGAACTATCCTTAATAAAAGGAGTAGAAACTTTAAAACTAAAAGCCTCAAACAAAACAGCACCCGCAACAATATAAGGAGCAACCCTTCTTATACTTTGACCAAATATTTTAAGATTCTTAATAACCCCATTTCCTTTCTTATCATCATCTATTTCACTAAAATTATTATTATTCATCATTTTCATCCCCTCCAAGTACATATATTATATAGAAATAAAAAAATATATCAAGAAAAAAGTAAACAAGTTTTACACATTTTACACTTTACTTTACACAAAAAACAATTGACAAATAAAAATTATTGGTATAGAATTAAATACATAAATTGATGACGTAGACACGTACTATTAAAAACTGATTCAAAGAGAGTTGGGAAGGTGGAAACCAATAATAAAGATTAATAGTATAACACTACTGAATGCTTATTTGAATAAAGTAGGATAAGCCGGATAAAACCGTTACATGAATTAAGTAATCAATATAGGATGGTACCGCGACAAAACGCTCCTTTTATATTGATTTTTTTATTATAAGGGAGGAATAAAACATGGACGTAAAAGAATTATATCAAAAACTAGATCAATTAATGAATGAAGAAGTAACACTACAAGGATGGATAAAAAACCATCGTAAACAAAAAGAATATGGATTCATTGACTTCTCAGATGGAACATACTTTAAACATGTACAATTAGTATACGATGATGAATTACAATCATTCGAAGAAATTCAAAAATACCACATAGGAAGTGCTATAACAGTAACTGGACAAGTTATTCCATCAATTGGAAAAGGACAAGACTTTGAAATAAAAGTAAAAACTATAAAACTTGAAGGAACATGTCCCGAAGACTATCCAATTCAACCAAAAAGACACTCAAACGAATTCTTAAGAGAACAAGCATACTTAAGACCAAGAACAAATCTTTTTAATGCAATATTTAGAGTAAGAAGCATTACCGCTATGGCAATACATCAATACTTTCAAGAAAGAGGATATGTATATGCTCATACACCACTTATAACTACCGCAGACTGTGAAGGTAGTGACCAAATGTTTAAAGTAACAACACTAGATCTAAACAATCTACCAAAAACAAAAGATGGAAAAGTAGACATGACCAAAGATCTATTTGGAAAACAAGCCTACATAACAGGAACAGGACAATTACATGGTGAAGCATTCGCTATGGCATACAAAAAAATCTATACATTTGGGCCAACATTTAGAACAGAAAACTCAAATACTAAAGTACACGCCAATGAATTCTGGATGATCGAACCAGAAATAGCATTCTGTGATCTTGAGGGATTAATGGATATTGAAGAAGAAATGCTAAAATACATAGTTTCATACGTATTAGAAAAATGTTCTTTAGAAATAGAATTCTTTGATAAATACGTTCAAAAAGGTTTAAAAGAAAAACTAGAAAAATTAGTTAGCTCAAAATTCACAAGAATTACTCATCATGAAGTAATAGACATACTAAAAAAATCAAACATAAAATGGGAATTTGAACCAGACTATGAAGAAGATATAGCTAAAGAACACGAAAGATATATAACAGAATACTTTAACGGACCAGTATTTATTACTAACTGGCCAAAAGACATTAAAGCTTGGTATATGAAACTAAATGATGATAATAAAACAGTCGCAGCAGTAGACCTTGAAGTTCCAGGAGCAGGAGAACTAATGGGAGGCTCACAAAGAGAAGAAGACTACGACAAACTAATGACAAGAATAAAAGAAATGAATGTTGACGAAGAAGCAGTAGATTGGTTCTGCAACCTACGTAAATTCGGAGGATGCTATCACTCAGGATTTGGAATGGGATTTGAAAGACTATTAATATACTTAACCGGAGTAGACAACATAAGAGATGTAATACCATTCCCAAGAACACCAGGAAACTGTGATTACTAAGAAAAAAAGACTTAAATCCAAAAGATTAAGTCTTTTAAAATACATTTTGCCCAGTATCAATATCATTATTTTGATACTTAACAGAAACATACAAAGTAAGCAAAGCAAGACCTAAAGTAATAAGATTAATAAATATTCTAATATACTGTTCATCTAAATTACCATTTTTCTCTTTTACAATATCTAAAGCAACAAAACTACTATATAAGAAAAGACACACTATAAATATAGCAAACAATCTATTACCGATATTTATCTTATTCCTCTTATCCTTATCTATCATATTTACATTAAGTATTTCAAGTTTTTCACTATAAGTAAGAATAATTGAAATAATTATAGATATAATAAATAATAATGAAGCAATTATCTGGAGATTAAAATTGTCTATTTCCTTATTAGTTGTATTCATAATTAATTTTACGGAGGATAACATGGATTTAATACCAAAAAATGTATCATTAGAAAACTTTTTCAACGAAAATATCAATATGAAATGTGATATCTATGAAAAAGATGACAAATACTTTATCGAAGTAGATTTACCCGGAGTAAAAAAAGAAAACATAAACATTTCTTATAGCAAAGGCTATCTAAATATTAAAACAACACAAAAAGATGAAGTACAAGAAGAAAATAAAACATACATCAGAAGAGAACGAAACTATAAAAAACTAGAACGAAGCTTTTACGTCGGAGATGTTGAAGAAACAAAAATAAAAGCAACCTACAAAGATGGAATATTAAATGTAACAATTCCAAAACAAAAAGATAACAATACAAATAAGAGAATTAGTATAGATTAAAATTCTCTTTTTTCTTTACTTTTATTATACTAATTTGATATACTCTTATTATCGGGAGTGATACAAAATGAAAATACAAATATATTTTATGCTATTTATAACATACGCCATCATCGGTTGGATACTCGAAACAACCTATGTATTCATTGGAACAAAAAAACTATACAACAGGGGATTCATGGTTGGACCATACATACCAATATATGGAGTAGGATGTTTACTAATAACAATACTACTAAGTAGATACCAAGATTCAGTATTTGGATTATTTTGCATGTCAATGGTAATATGCTCACTACTAGAATATTTCACAAGCTACATAATGGAAAAATTATTCAAAACTAGATGGTGGGACTATAGTAAAAGAAGATACAATATAAATGGAAGAATATGCTTAGAAACAATGGTACCATTTGGATTAGTATCATTAATAGTAATATATTTCTTAAATCCTTTCTTTATAGATTTATATGAAACAATGAATCCAACAGGACTAAACATTCTATGTATAGCAATTGCTACAATCTTCATAATAGACTTTATCTTCTCATTCATCGTAGTATCAGGATACTCTAAAACATTAAAAAATATCAAAGCAGTTAACAAAGACGCTACTCAAGACATTAACCAATACATCAAAGACCTATTCACAAAAAAATCATACTTCTCTAGACGTCTTGTAAAAGCATTCCCTAACATGAAAGTTGTAGATAAAATAAAGAAAAAACTACAAGAACTAGTCGAAGAACAAAAAATAGAAAAAAAAGAAACAGTAAATAAATGATAAAGCAAGCACAATTGTAAAAAACAATTTGCTTTTTTTCTTGATATTAACAAATAAATATTATATAATATTAACGAAAAGGAGAGGAATAATATGGAAAAAAATAACAATATACATAACGTAACAGTTAAATTTACAAAAGAAGAATTTGATAATGCTATAGATAAAGCATTCGATAAAAAGAAAAAAGACATCAAAATGGATGGATTCAGACAAGGAAAAGTACCAAAAGACGTTTATCTAAAAAAAGCGGGAAAAGAATCTTTATACATGGATGCACTTGATATCCTATTACCAACTGCATATGATAAAGCCTTAAGCGAAGGAAAATATACTCCAATTATTGAGCCAAAAGTTGATATAAAATCAATTGGTGATGAAGGAGTAGAATTAGAATTTGTTATTACAACAATGCCTGAAGTAAAAATTAAAAAATATAAAGGACTAAAAGTTAAAAAAGATAAAGTAGAAGTAACACAAGAAGAAATAGATCATGAAATAGAACACCTACTATCTAAATACAACGAAATAGTAGTCAAAGAATTCGGTGAAGTAGAAAATACAAACACTGCAGTAATAGACTTCGAAGGATTTAAAGATGGAGTAGCATTCGCTGGTGGAAAAGGAGAAAACTATCCACTAGAAATCGGTTCAAACACATTCATCCCAGGATTTGAAGAACAATTAATCGGAATGAAAAAAGATGAAGAAAAAGAAATCAATGTAACATTCCCAGAAGACTACCATGTCGAAGACTTAAAAGGAAAAGAAGTAACATTCAAAGTAAAAGTCAATGAAATAAAAGAAATAGTAAAAAGAGAATTAGATGAAGAATTCTTCGAAGATTTAGGCCTTGAAGGTGTAAACTCTAAAGAAACACTTGAAGAAGAAATTAAAAAGAATATCGAAGCATCTAAAGAACACGAAACAGAAGAAAAATACATAGATGACCTACTTGATGCAGTAGCAAAACAAACAACTACTGACATTCCTGAAGAATTATTAAACGATGAAATCAATCACATGATTAAAAGATTCGAAGAACAAGTAAGAATGCAAGGAATAGCACTTGAAACATTCTATGAAATAACTAAATCAACTGAAGAAGATCTAAGAAATCAAATGAAACCAGAAGCTGAAAAACACATTATGTACAGATTCATTATTGATACTATAAAAAATGAAGAAAAAATCGAAGTATCAACTGAAGAAGCAGAAAAAGAAGCTGAAGAACTAAGTAAAAAATATGAAATGGATAAAAACCAACTACTAGAAATGTATGGTGGAATAGAAACATTAAAATATGAACTTGAAGTAAGAAAAGTAATTGATTTCTTAAAAGAAAATAACTAAAAATAAGCAATTGCTTATTTTTTTTAAGAAGGTGAACTAAATGGAAAACATAATCCTAATAAAATATGGTGAACTAACTACCAAAAAAGACAATAGAAAACAATTTATAAACATTCTATATAATAATTTAAAAGAAAAAATTAAAAAATATGATGCTAAAATAATAAAAGAACATGCAAGAATGTATATAATATGCAATGAACATACTAATGAAATATTAGATATAGTATCAAATACATTCGGTATCCATGCGTTTAATATCTGCTATAAGACACATACTAATACCGAAGACATTAAGTCTTTAACACTAGAACTTTTAAAACAAAAAAACTTTAAAACATTCAAAGTAGAAACCAAAAGAAGAGATAAAAACTTTCCTATAAAAAGCATGGACTTTAACCATGTGATAGGAAGTCATATTCTAAAAAACATAAATGACATAAAAGTAGAAGTACAAAACCCAGAAATACTAGTACACATTGAAATAAATAAAGAAGATACATACATTTACTTTAACGACATTAAAGGACTCGGAGGATATCCTGTCGGAGTTCAACAAAAAGGATTATTAATGCTATCCGGAGGAATAGACTCACCAGTCGCAGGATACTTAGCACTAAAAAGAGGAATAAAAATAGATGCAATCTACTTTGAAGCAATACCTCACACTAGTCTAAATGCTAGAGAAAAAGTAAAAACATTAGCAAAAGAACTTTTAAAATATACAACAGATATTAATCTATACGTTGTACCAATAACAAAACTACAAGAAGAAATATATAAAAACTGTGATTCCACATACATAATAACAATACTAAGAAGAATGATGTATCGCATTAGTGAACAATTAGCAAATAAAAATGAACAATTAGTTCTAATAAATGGTGAATCAATTGGTCAAGTTGCAAGTCAAACACTAAACAGCATGAGAGTAATAAATGAAGTAGTAAAAATTCCTGTTATTAGACCAGTAGCTTGCCTAGATAAACTAGAAATAATAGAAATTGCAAAAAAAATAAATACATATGAAACAAGCATCTTACCTTATGAAGATTGTTGTACTATATTCGTTCCACGTCATCCAGTAATAAATCCTAAACATGAAAAATGCTTAAAAGAAGAACAAAAAATTAATTATGAACAATTAATAAAAGAATCAATCGATAATACAATGATTATAAACATAAAAGACGAAGAACAATTTAGTGATATTCTTTAAACCAAAAATTACCAACAAAAAAAACGTATGAAATTGTCAAAAAATCACATTCTATAAATGTATAGGAGGTGAAAATACAATGAATCAAAACAAAGCAAATAGCAAGCTAGTAGTTCCAGGAGCTAAACAAGCTATCGAATCTATGAAATATGAAATAGCTAGAGAATTTGGTGTAACTTTAGGTCCAGATGCTACTTCAAGAGCTAATGGTTCAGTTGGTGGAGAAATCACTAAACGTTTAGTTGAAAGAGGAATGAATCAATTAAGCGGTGGAAACTACACTAAATAGTTAGTATAAATTACTAAAAAGGATAGAAAAGGTTTATTTTTCTATCCTTTTGTTTTATAATATACTAACAAGAGGTGGAAATATGATACCAAAAAAATTAATCAAAAAATATGATGAACTAGTTACAAATGAAAAATATAATACTCTACTACACGAAACAATAAAAAAAATTACCAAAGATGGTACTTTTATACTCGGAGCAGGAGATAATCTTTTCATTTTAAAAAATGAAGAAGAAACAAAAGTACTAGAATTATCAGTAACAGAACAAGATGAAAAATATCTACTTAATTTAAAAATTGATATAAACGAAGAAGACTTAAAATTAAAACAAGATATAAAAATAAACTTTTATAAAAATATAGTCTATATAGAAAATAAAAAACTAGAAAACAATCAAGAAACATCCCTAATTGAACAATATATAGACAATGAATTAAAAATATACTATCTAACAGAAGAAAACCAAGAACAAGAAACATTATCACATAAAGTTATGTATATTCTAGATGATAAAACAGTAGCAACATATGAAATAGATTATGTTGGACTAGAAAAACAAGAAAGAATAAAAAAATCAAAAGAAATAAAACCATTCGTATTTAATGATATGGAAAACAAAGAAGAATGTAAAATAGAATATAATGATGATATTCCAAAAAGAACATATAAAAAATTAGAAAGGAAAGTAATTAAAGAATTAAAGAAAGTTTTAAAATAATTCTTTTTTTCTACAATTTTCATTCAAAGAAAAAGTAGTACAAAGACAAAAATAAGTTATAAAAAAAGAAATAATAACTAAAAATATTGTCTAAAAATAATACATAATACAAGAAAAACTGGACAAAAAAGTTAAATTATGGTATAATTATGCCATTATTTATTAAGGGGGCATCAAAAATGAAAATTATATTTGACACAGATGGAACACTAACAAATTTTAATAAATTTATAAATCTAAATGCACTAAAATATTTTGAACAAGAATACGGTATGGAAATAGTTAATCCCAAAGCCTTAGAACCCGAAGACATTTTTGATATGGATAACTTCTTTGCTAAAAAATACCATATAGAAAAAGAAGAAGCAAAACTATATACAAAAAAAGCCATAGACAAATTTTGGATAAACATACCAAGATTCATAAAGTTTTCAGTACTAGATAAATTTAGAAAAGGAGCAACAGATTTCATAAACAACTCTATTAAAAACAATCATACAATCGAAGTTCATACCAGCAGAGCTAAAACAACCGAAGACACTCCAATCGGAGAACTATCAAGAAAATTCACTTACTTACAATACAAAGCAAATGGAGCAAAAATACCATATAATGCTTTTCATTTCTATAAAAATGATGAAGAAAAAACTAAAGCAATAATTGCAAGCAAACCAGACATAGTATTCGAAGACAAACCTGAAATAATCGAACAATTAAATAAAAATGGTATAAAAACAATATGCGTAAGTGGAGTACATAATGAAGAAGTAAAAGAATCAAAACTAACAAAAAAAATAACTGATTTTGATCAAGTAGAGCAAGTAATAGATAAACTACTAGGTAATAATAAATACACTATGGAAAATAGAGTACACGAGTCAGATAACTTCTATAAAAAAGTAAGAGTCATAAGAACAGTTATTTTAAAAGAGTTTAATCCAATAGTAATAAACGAGAGCAATTTACTAAACAAAAAAGAAAATGAAAGCATTATTATTGCACCAAATCATCAAAGTACAGTTGATCCACTTATAATCACAAGTATAATTGATGAAAACATTCACTGGGCAGCATTAAAAAGATTCTTTGATGCCCAAGATAGTATATTCAATAATAATAAAAATCCATTATTATGCAAACTAACAGCATACTCATTTAAAAAATTCGAATACTTTCCAATAGAAAGACTAAAAGACAATCCAAAAGCCAACAATCTAAAAGCCTTAAAAGACATGGCACTATTCTTAAAAAACAATCAATACGTTGGTATATTTCCTGAAGGAACGACCAACAAATCAAAAGAACAAGACTTTGGATACTTTGAACCAAGCTTCATTTCATTAGCAAAAAATGGCGATGCATTCATTCAACCAGTAACAGTTCTATGGATAAAAGACTTAGACATAGAACACAAAGTAATTATTAATTTTGCTACCCCATTCAAACTAGAAAATATGACAAAAGAAGAAGCTTACAATAAATACCTTGAAATCCAAAAAGAACAACTAGAAGAAAACAAAAAAATAAGAAAACAACTAACTAAGACAAAAAAATAACAAAAAATATTTAAAAAACAAAAGAAAAATAGTATAATTAACTTATAAAAAAATAAAGGAAGTGATCAATATGCATCCGAGTATACCTTTACTAATAGCAAGTTTAATTTATACTATTTTAATTTTTGTCCTATTTTGTAAAAAAGAAAAAGTAAAAACAGTAGAAAATAAAATATACTTTTCATTACTAATAACAGTAATAATAGGAATAATATTAGACATATGCGGAATATATTGTCATTTATACCTACCAGATAATAGTTTTATAAGATGGTTTGTAGTAAAACTATACTTAGCTTATTTACTGGTGTTTGTATATTTAATAACAACATACGTTGTATTAATATCCTATCATAAAGAAATGACCCTAACAAAAGAAAAAGAACAAAGCAAAAAAGTAAAACACATATTAAACACTTTAAATATAATACTTGCAATATCATTAATACTAAATTTCGTTTTAACATTTACATACTATAAAGAAGGAAACCAAGTATATCTATTTGGAAGCAATACAATCTATGTATATGGAATATCAGCACTAGGTATACTAAGTTGGATATGCGTTGTAATAAAAAACAGAAAAAGCATATCAATAAAAAAAATAGTACCAATAATGCTATTCGTAGCATTCTGTGTCCCAGTAATACTATTACAACTATCAAACCCACAAATACTAGTAGTCACATCATTAACAGCATTTTTAGTTAACTTCATGTATCATACAATAGAAAACCCTGACACACAAATAATAGACTTGTTAACAAGAAATAAAGAACTAACTGAAAGGT
>ERZ857629.2204-NODE-2204-length-18888-cov-8.836245_pt1 | contig 18888 bp, 15 predicted proteins | sample MGYA00519700_ERZ857629 | MGnify/ENA primary metagenome ERZ857629 (study PRJEB31778, sample SAMEA3449351) | human gut metagenome | biome: human gut; feature: human-associated habitat; material: faeces | place: United Kingdom | collected 2010/2012 ...
TTCCTCTTCCTTGTGTTTTAGAACGTAAATCTGTTGCATATCCAAACATTTCTGATAATGGAATAAAGCTTCTTATTACTTGGTTTCCGCTTTGTGCTTCCATACCTTCCATTCTACCACGTCTTGAATTAACGTCTCCTATAACATCTCCCATATATTCTTCTGGAACTGTTATTTCAACTTTCATTATTGGTTCTAGAATAACTGATTTAGCTTGCTTACAGCCTTCTTTGAATGCCATTGAAGCAGCTATTTTAAATGCCATTTCTGAAGAGTCAACTTCATGATAAGAACCATCTACCAAAGTTGCTTTAAAGTCTATAACTGGGTATCCAGCTAATATACCACTTTCAGCAGCTTCTCTAATTCCCTCTTCAATAGGTTTGATGTATTCTTTTGGAACAACACCACCAACAATTTTGCTTTCAAATTGAATTCCTGTACCTGGCTCTAATGGTTCCATTTCTAGCCATACATGACCATATTGTCCACGTCCACCAGATTGACGAATAAATTTACCTTCAACTTTTACTTTGTTTCTAATTGTTTCTTTATAAGAAACTTGTGGTTTACCTACTGTACATTCTACTTTAAATTCTCTTTTTAATCTATCAACAATAATGTCTAGGTGTAATTCTCCCATTCCTGCTATAACTGTTTGACCTGTTTCATGGTTTGTATATGTTTTGAATGTTGGGTCTTCTTCTGCAAGTTTAGCAAGAGCTATGCCCATTTTTTCACTATTAGCTTTGTCCTTAGGTTCAATAGCTATATCAATAACTGGCTCTGGGAATTCCATTGATTCTAATATAACTGGATGTGCTGGATCACAAAGTGTATCACCTGTTGATACTTCTTTTAATCCAACTGCTGCAGCTATATCTCCAGCATATACCTTGTCAATATCTTGTCTATGGTTAGAATGCATTAAAAGGATTCTTCCCATTCTATCTTTTTTATCTTTATTTGCATTTAATATTGTTGAACCAGCGTCTAATGTTCCTGAATATACTCTAAAGAAACATAATTTTCCAACAAATGGATCTGTTGCAATCTTAAATGCTAATGCTGCAAAAGGTTCAGAATCAGATGTTTTTCTTTCTGTTTCTTCTCCATCTAATGTAACACCTTTTATATGTGGTATATCTAGTGGAGATGGCATAAAGTCAACTACTGCATTTAATAATTCTTGAACACCTTTGTTTTTATATGATGAACCGCATACAACTGGAACAATTTTATTATTAATTGTACCTGTTCTTAAACCTTTTTTGATTTCTTCTTCAGATAATTCTTCACCATCTAAATATTTCATCATCAATTCATCATCTTGTTCTGCAACTGCCTCTATTAACTTTGCTCTAAACTCTTCTACTTGAGCTTTCATATCTTCAGGAACTTCTCCTTCTTCTATTACTTTGCCTAAGTCATCCTTATGAATAAAAGCTCTCATTTTTATTAAATCTACTATTCCTTTGAATTGGTCTTCTGCACCAATTGGTAATTGAATTGGAACTGCATTTGCTTTTAATCTGTTGTGTAGTTGTTCTACACAAAGCATAAAGTTAGCTCCAGTAATATCCATTTTATTTACATATACCATTCTAGGAACTTGATATTTGTCTGCTTGTCTCCAAACTGTTTCTGTTTGTGGTTGTACTCCACCCTTTGCAGCTAATATTGTAACTGCACCGTCAAGTACTTTTAAAGATCTTTGCACTTCAACGGTAAAGTCAACGTGTCCAGGAGTATCTATTATATTAATTCTATTTCCTAACCATTGGCATGTTGTAGCAGCAGAAGTAATTGTAATACCTCTTTCTTGCTCTTGAACCATCCAGTCCATTGTAGCTTCGCCTTCATGAACTTCTCCAATTTTGTGAGTTTTACCTGTATAGAACAATATTCTCTCTGTTGTTGTTGTTTTTCCTGCATCAATATGTGCTACAATTCCTATATTTCTTGTTTTATCTAAAGGAAACTCTCTTCCAGCCATTTTTTTCCTCCTTCTATTTGTATTCTATATTTTTAAAGTTTTAACGTTGTTAAAACTTTAGAATTTGTAATGTGCAAAAGCCTTATTAGCTTCAGCCATTCTATGCATATCTTCTTTTTTCTTAAATGCTCCACCATTTCCAGCAACAGCATCTAATATTTCTGCAGATAATTTCTCTGCCATTGTTTTTTCATGTCTGTTTCTAGCATAAACGACTAACCATCTTAAACCTAATGTTTGTCTTCTTTCTGGTCTAATTTCTATTGGAACTTGGTATGTCGCTCCACCAATTCTTCTAGCTTTAACTTCTAGAACAGGCATAACATTTTCAAGTGCTGCTTCAAAAACTTCTAGTGGATCTTTTTGTTCTTTTTCTTTTATAATATCAAATGCATCATAAACTATTTTTTGAGCAACTGTTTTTTTACCATCTAGCATTACATTGTTAATTAGTTTTGTAACAACTTTGCTATTATATATTGGATCTGGTAAAACTTCTCTTTTTGCTATATATCCTTTTCTTGGCACTATTCTTCCCTCCTTATAAAATTTGATACTAATATTTACCTAGTATCTTAGGTACTCTAAAAAGTTCAATACTAATTCTTCTCAAAACTTTTTCAGTTTAGTGCTATATAATTTATTTTTATTTAAGTACCTTAAATTAATAAGTTATATGCACTATGGTATAAATCAAATTTATTTTTTAGGACGCTTAGCTCCATACTTTGATCTACCTTGCATTCTGTCTTTAACACCTGCTGTATCAAGTGTTCCTCTTATAATATGGTAACGTACACCTGGAAGGTCTTTTACTCTTCCTCCTCTTATTAAAACAACACTGTGTTCTTGTAGGTTGTGTCCTATACCTGGAATATAAGAAGTTACTTCATAGCCATTTGAAAGTCTTACTCTGGCAACTTTTCTTAATGCTGAGTTTGGCTTTTTAGGTGTTACTGTTTTTACAACTGTACATACACCTCTTTTTTGTGGTGCTCTTTTATTGGTCATTTTTTTCTTCATAGAATTATAACCATGTTGTAAAGCTGGTGATGTAGATTTAGTTGTAGCAGATTTTCTTCCTTTTCTTACTAATTGGTTAATTGTTGGCACTTAAATTTCACCTCTTTTCAAATAAAATCCGCTAGGTAAAATGCTATATTTTTCATTTTACACTAGCGGTTTCTATTTTATCATTTTTTTCCAGATATGTCAATGGTTTTAATCGTTTTCTATTTCATTATCTTCATTTTCTTTTCCTTTATTCCTGTTTTCTTCACTGTCCTTGTTTTTTTCTGGTATAGGCTGTAATTGTTCCATTGGAACATGTTTACTTTCTCTATATTTTTGTGCTGCAGTAGGCTCTAAACCAGCTTTTATTTGTGCAAGTTCTTCATCAGAATACCCTGCTTCTCGTAGGTTACTCCAATATAAGTTTTCGTCAAATTCCTTCTCTCTTTTACTTCCATTATACCAAGCTATCTGCTCATCAATAGTCATTCGGCTTTTATCTGCTATCATTTCATTTTTTGATCCGAATATTTTTTCCAAAAATGATGGTTCAGTTTGACATTCTCCCAATCCTATCTTATCCATCCTTTTAGCTAATTTATTATATTGGCTTGCTTGTTTTCTGTCTACATTTTCTGCACCTGAAGTTCTAGTATTATACGATAATTCAAAAGGAAGCTCTCCTTTTCCACCATTTAATTTGTCTATTACAGCTTTTACATATTCTAAACCGAAACTTGTTTTGTTATCATTTGTTGCATCATATACTGAAAGTACATCAAGCAAGTCTACATCTATATGATTCATCATCTTTCTCAATTCTGTTCTTGATATCTTGATTCCAAATGACTTAAATACATTCTTTATTGATTTTTTTAATTCTCTTTTCGCTTTTCTTTCTTCTCGTTTTGTTTTATGTTTTGTTGGTTTAGTTTCTTGTTGAATTCCATTTGTATATTCTGCTGTATATTTTGGATTGTATTTTCCTTCATTATCCAATAAGGAAAATGAAATTTTTCTTAATTCTATTGCTGGCATATTTTCATCTTGTTTTTTATCATCTTGCTTTTTACCATCTTGCTTTTTATCATCTTGTTTTTTATCATCTTGCGTTTTGTCATCTTGCTTTTTATCATCTTGATTTTTATCATCTTGCGTTTTATCTTCTTGTTTTTTATCTTCTTGCTTTATTTGGCTAATTATTTCGTCTTTCTTCTTTTTTAATTCTTTTTGTTTTGTTTGCAATTCTTCTATTTTTTTCTGTTGGTCTTCTGTTTGGCCTTCAGGTGAATATACATCACCTACTCCATCAAAATCTGTTGTATTAAAATCTACATTTTTATATATTTCGTTTAATTCATCTTGTATTTTTGCGATTTCTTTATCAATCTCTTCAATATTTTTTTCTATTTCTGCTTTTTTAGCTTTTTCTTCTTCTTCTTTCTTTTTCTTTTCCTCTTCTTGCTTTATTGGGCTAATTATTTCATCTTTCTTCTTTTTTAATTCTTTTTGTTTTGTCTGCAATTCTTCTATTTTTTTCTGTTGGTCTTCTGTTTGGCCTTCAGGTGAATATACATCACCTACTCCATCAAAATCTGTTGTATTAAAATCTACATTTTTATATATTTCGTTTAATTCATCTTGTATTTTTGCGATTTCTTTATCAATCTCTTCAATATTTTTTTCTATTTCTTCCATTATATTTCCCCCTTTATAATATATTATTTTAACTACTATATATAATAATAACATAATTTTACATTTTTTGCAAGCTTTATGTTGGTTTTTCCATTGTTTTATGAGTTTTATTTTAAAAATCTATTTTTTTAATGATTTTAAATTACTTTTTAATATTTTGGTATATTTTCTATCAAATAAAAGGCATACTTGTAAATTCAGTATGCCTTTTATTTTTTATGCTTCTGGTTCTACTAAACCATAGTTTTTATTATCTTTCATTCTATATATAACATTTACTTTTCCCGTTTCTACATTTATAAATGTTAAAAATCTATCTTGTGGTTTCTCTTCTAACTTTAATTTTGCATCTTCTGGAGTTAAAGGTTTTATATCATAATATAATGTTTTTAATATTTCACCTTCTATTTCTTTTTCTTCTTCTTGTCTTAATTCTTCTTTTCCTCTAATTGATTCTGTCATATTTTGTTTATCTTTTTTTGTCTTCATTTTTCTTATTTGACCTTCTAATATATCTATGTCTTTATCTATTGAAGCATATAAGTCTTTATGTGCTGTAACAGCTCTAAATCTATCTGTTCCCATTTTTACATCTATTTGTGCAACTTGTTCAGATCCTTCTGTTTTTATTGTTGCATTTACCTCAAATTCATCTCCGAAATATTTTACCAATCTTTCAGCTTTTTTTTCGATGTATTCTTTTATTGCGTCTGTAGCTTTTAAATCCTTTCCTGTTATTGTTATATTCATAACTATCTCTCCTTCCAATTTTTACAATATTATCGTTGGTACTTTCTTATTATAGTTGTTATGCTTATTTTTTTCAAGAGATTTTTAAAATTTTTGTGTTTTATATAGTTAAATTCCCATAACAAGTTTTTTTTGCTAACCTCTTGCAAATTTCGTATTTCCGTGTTAAAATATATTTTGTTATTATTTACTAACTTAAAGGGAGGTGCAAATTATGCCAAATATTAAATCTGCAATTAAACGTGTTAGCGTTATCGAAAAGAAAACTGCTAGAAATAATATGATTAAATCTGGATACAAATCAGCTGTTAAAAAGTTTGAACAAGCTGTTGAAAATAAAAACGTAGAAGAAGCTACAAAGTTATTCTCAGAAGCTACAAAGAAAATAGATCAAGCTTGTACAAAAGGTGTTATTGTAAAAAACACAGCTGCTAGAAAAAAATCTAATTTAGCAAAAAAATTAAATGCTATAAATGCATAAATAACAAAAAATTGTGCACAGTTTTTTGTCAAAAAGAAGTTCCTATTTCAGGAACTTCTTTATTGTTTCTTTTATTTCTTCTAATTTTACTAATTCGCTTTCTGTCTCTTTTCTCTGTTTTAGCTCTATTAGTCCTTCTTCGACTTTTTTTCCTACAGTTATTCTTAATGGTATTCCAATTAAATCCATATCATTAAATTTTACTCCTGGTCTCTCATCTCTATCATCTAATATAGTTTCTATGCCCATATTCTGTAACTCTGTATAAATTTGTTCTGCTATTTGCTTCTGCTTTTCGTCTTTGTTACTTATTAAAACTATACATACCTTATATGGTGCTATATTCATTGGCCATATAATTCCTTTGTCATCATGGTTTTGCTCTACTACTGCTGCTATCATTCTTTCTACACCTATCCCATATGATCCCATTACAACTGGTTTTAATTCATTATTTTCGTCCAAATAATTTAAGCCTAAGCTTGATGAATATTTTGTTCCCAGTTTAAATGTGTTTCCTACTTCTATACCTTTTTTAAAGTGTATGTGTCCTTTACATTTTGGACATAAATCTCCTTCTTGTATATTTCTTATGTCTGCAACAATTTCTGGTTTAAAATCATCTATATTTACATTTATATAATGATAATTTGTTTCATTTGCTCCTACTAAAAAGTTTTTCATATATTTAATTCCATTATCCATTATAATAGGAATATTTAGTCCTATTGGCCCCGCAAATCCTACTTCTGCATTTGTAATTTTCTTTACATCTTCTGCTTCTGCTAGTACAACTTCCTTTGCATTTAACAATTTCTGAAGTTTTACTTCGTTTACATCTTTGTTTCCCTGTACCATACATGCATAAAATTTACCATCAACATTGTATATTAGCGTCTTTACAAATTTTTCCGGGCTCTCCTGTAAATAATTTGTTAGTTCATCTATTGTTCCCACATGTGGTGTATTTATCTTTTCATATTTTTTCTTTTCCTCTTTGTTTTCTATTTCTTCATCAATACATTTACTTACTTCTATGTTAGAAGCATAATCACAATTATCGCACAATACCAAAATATCTTCTCCTACATCTGTTACTGCTTGAAATTCCTCTGATAGCAATCCACCCATTATTCCAGTATCTGCTCTAACAACAACATAGTTTAGACCTATTTCTTGGCAAATCTTATTATATGCCTCAAATTGCTTTTGATAAGATTTATCTGATTCTTCTTGATTTATATCAAAACTGTATGCATCTTTCATTGTAAATTCTCTTGTTCTTATTAGTCCTAATCTTGGTCTTATTTCATCTCTATATTTATTTCCTATTTGATATAAAGTGTATGGAAAATCCTTATATGATTTAGATTTCATCATTGCTGCCAATACAAAGAATTCTTCATGAGTTGGTCCCAAAGCATATGGTCTATTATATCTGTCATTTAATTGAAAGATAGAAGGTCCAAACAATTCATATCGTCCTGATTTTTGAAATACATCTATAGGAAGTAATAATGGCATTGTTACTTCTTTAGCTCCTGCTTCATTCATATGTTTCCTTATTATATTTTTAACATTATCTACTACTTTTTGTCCTAGTGGCAATTTCATATAAATTCCATTTCCAACTTTTTTAAACATACCACTTTTAACTAATAAATTTCCACTTATAGACTCCTCGTCTTTCAAATCTTCCCTTATTGTATAAAAAAAACTTTCACTTAACTTCATTTATTTTCATTCCTTCCTTAAGGCATACTTTAGACAACTGCCCCGTCATTTTCTTGTTTTTCTTCTTGCTCGCTCGGTATAGGAGCCTCTGCTTTTTCCTCTATAATTTCGTCTATTACTATTTGTCTATTTTCATCAAGTTTGTATTTTGGTAAATCTGGCAAATCACTTAGATTTGACATTCCAAACATTTTCAAAAAATGTGTAGTTGCAGAAAATGTCATTGGTCTACCTGGTGCATCTGATTTTCCTGACTCTGCAATTAAATTATACTCTAATAATTTATATATTGTTCCATCCGAATTTACCCCTCTTATTGCTTCTATTTCTGCTCTTGTAATTTTAGGATTATATGCAATAATAGCGAGTGTTTCCAGTGCTGCCTGTGATAAGTTTGGTTTCGCTCTATTGTCAAATATTGGATATATATAATCAAAATACTCTTTTTTAGTACATAGTTGATATGAGCCTTCAATTTCTATTATTTCTATCCCTCTATTTAAATTCTTATAATCTTCTTTCATACTTTCTATTATATTAGCAATTTCGTTTGCTCCTAATTCCAAAGCTGACATAAGTTCTGTCATCTTAACTTCTCTACCTGCCGAATACAAAATTGCCTCTATTATTGCTTTGTTTTTTTCTATTTCCATATAAATTCAATTCCTTTTATTAAAACATTTAATTTTTACAAATCACAAATTTTACCTCCACCAAGTACAATATCATCTATATAAAATACCACTGATTGTCCTGGTGTTATTGCTCTTTGTGGCTGATTAAATACTACTCTTATTTTGCCTTCTTCTTCTGGGTAAATTGTACATTCAGCTTCTTTTGCAGCATATCTTATTTTTGCTTTTACATCCATCGGCCTTGTTATTTCATCCATTAATATTAAATTTATTTCATTTGCTATTGCCTCTTTTGAAAATATTTCTGTTTCTTTCCCAACTATTAATTCATTTTTTTCGGGATTAAATCCTTTTACAAATAGTGGAACTTCATTTGAAATTCCAAGGCCCTTCCTTTGCCCAATTGTATATTTATAAAGTCCTTCATGTTTTCCTAGGATTTCTCCTTCAGTATTTACTATATTTCCAACCTTTGCTTTTAAATCAGAATTTGCCTCTAAAAATTTTTTATAATCTCCTTCTGGTATAAAGCATATATCTTCACTATCCGGCTTTCTTGCCACTTGCAAATTACGCTCCTCTGCAATTTTTCTTATTTGCTCTTTATTCTCAAAATCCCCTAATGGGAATAGTACCTTATCTGTCATCTGTCTTGGCAAATTATATAGCACATAGCTCTGGTCTTTTTTTCCTGCATTTGATTTTTTTAATACATATTGTTTATATTTTTCGCTATATTCGATTTTTGCATAATGCCCTGTTGCAATATAATCACAATTCAGTTTTTTTGCCATTTCATACATCATGCCAAATTTCAAGTACTTATTACATTGTATACATGGGTTTGGAGTTCTGCATTTTTTATACTCAGATATAAAATCTTGTATTACACATTTATTAAATTCTTCCTTAAAATTTAATACATAATGTGGTATATTCAAAACATCACATACTCTTTTTGCATCCATTGTAGAGTTTAAATTACAACATCCACCCTCAACACATTCGTCATCACTTTCCCATAGTTTCATTGTTGCACCAATTACTTCATATCCCTTTTCTTTTAAAAGAAGGGCAGATACTGAGCTATCTACCCCTCCACTCATTCCTATTAAAACCTTTTTCATTTTTCTTTATCCTTCCTCGAGTCAAAACCTTTATTCATCTATTTTTATATGTACATCTTTTAATTGTTGTTCTGTTACTTTGCTTGGTGCTCTCATTAGCAAATCTCTTGCCTTTTTATTTTTAGGGAAAGCAATAACTTCTCTTATATTGTCAGAGTTTGCTGCAAGCATTACTAATCTGTCTAATCCAGCTGCTGCTCCTGCATGCGGTGGTGTACCATATTGGAACGCGTTATATAATGCCCCAAATTTTGTTTTAATTGTTTCTTCTTCATATCCCGCAATTTCAAATGCTTTAACCATTATCTCTGGGCTATGGTTTCTTACTGCACCTGATGTTATTTCATACCCATTGCAAACAGCATCATATTGGTAAGCCAAAATATCTAGTGGATTTTTTGTTATTAATGCTTCCATGCCTCCTTGTGGCATTGAAAATGGATTATGATTAAAATCTACTGTTCCTTCATCTGATAATTCATACATTGGGAAGTCAACTATAAAGCAGAATTTATATACTCCCTTTTCAATTAAATCTAATCTTTTACCCAATTCTAATCTTACTCCACCTGCTATTTTTTGTGCTTTTTTAAATTCATCTGCAATAAAGAAAATTGCAACGTTTGGTTTAGCACCAATTTCTTCTAACCCTTTTTTTATTTCTTTAGTTATAAATTTAGCTATTCCGCCTGTAATCTCATTTTCCTTTTCAAATTTAACCCAGGCTAATCCTTTTGCTTCTAGTTCATTTACAGCATATTCTCCCATATTATCAAAGAATTTTCTTCCTTGTTCTGCACCATTCTCTACTATTATTGCTTTTATAGTTTTTTCTTTAAAAGCATTAAATTCTGTATCTTTAAATAATTGTGTTACATCTTGTATAATTAATGGATTTCTTAAATCTGGTTTATCACTACCGTATTTTTCCATTGCCTCTTTATATGGTATACGAGGAAATGGAGTGTCTGTAATCTTCCAGTTTGTATGTTTTTTAAATATTGTTGTAAAAATATCTTCTAATACTGACAATACATCTTTTTGTTCTGCAAAACTCATTTCAAAGTCTAATTGATAAAACTCGCCTGGTGCTCTGTCTGCTCTAGGGTCCTCATCTCTAAAACATGGTGCTATTTGATAATATTTATCAAATCCAGAAACCATTAACAATTGTTTAAATTGTTGTGGTGCTTGAGGTAGAGCATAGAACTCTCCTGGGTGTAATCTGCTTGGTACCAAGAAATCTCTTGCACCTTCTGGCGAAGAATTTGCAAGTATTGGTGTTTGTATTTCTGTAAAACCAAGCTCGTCCATTTTATTTCTAATAGTTTTCATTATTTCACTACGAAGTATAATTGTTTTATGCAATTTCTCGTTTCTCAAATCTAAAAATCTATATTCTAATCTTAAGTCTTCTCTTGCATCTGCTGCTTTTTCCGAATTTACTTCAAATGGTAATATGTTTTTACACGTTCCAAGCACTTCTATTTTTTTTGCTTCTATTTCTATTTCGCCTGTAGGTATTTTAGAATTTTTATTTGTTCTTTCTATTACTGTTCCATCAACTTGAATAACACACTCTGTTACAAGATTATCTGCACAATTATCATTTACAATTATTTGAGTTATGCCAAATTGATCTCTTAAGTCTATAAACTTCATTGAGCCTAAATTTCTTATTCTTTGAACCCATCCAGCTATTACTACATTTTCTCCTACATTTTTAATATTTAATTCTCCACAATTTTTGTTTCTATACATATGTTTCCTCCCAAATCTTATGTCAAATATTCTATCATAATTTATTTAGTTGTACAAGTAAAATTTAACATTTTTTTCATTGTTATATATCTATATTTACTTGATTTTTTTTAATTTGTATACTACTATAATTATATAAAATAAAAAAGGGGAGGAAATTTTATAATGAACGAGCAAAAGACTGAACAAAGTGAAACAGAGTCAGTATATGATGAAATTAAAGTAGAAAAAAAAGTGGAAAGAACTGATTCCTATTTTGATGGCAAAGTCCTAGAATTAATTGGATATGGCATTTTATCTTTTCTAATAACTGCTGCTACTTTAGGAATTGCATCTGCATGGGCAGAGAAATTATTAATTGCTTATAAAATAGACCATACTATTTACAATGGAAAAAGATTAAAATTTGAAGGAACTGGCGCCTCTTTATTTGTACAAAAGTTTAAATGGATATTTTTTACTATTATAACATTGGGAATTTATAGTTTTTGGATTCCAATAAGAATGGAACAATGGATAGTTTCAAATATTCACTTTGAAGATGAAACATTTGTAAAAGGTGAAAGCTATTTTGATGGTGGGGTTTTAGGAGTAATAGGTGTAAATTTACTTTGCAATTTCCTAACTATTATTTCTTTAGGAATACTATATCCTTTTGGAATATGTTACAAGCAAAAATGGCTCGCAAAACACACCATTATAAATCGCAAAAGAATTGTATTTAATGGAAGTTCTTTAAGTTTAATTGGTCATTATTTGTTATGGTGGTTTTTAACTGTTATTACATTTGGAATTTATGGCTTTTGGTTACCTATTAAGATGGAAAACTGGAAAGCACAAAATACTCATATAAGATTAAAAGGAGAAGAAGAGCCAAAAACTTCTATGGTCCCTGCAATTATAGCTATTATAATATTTGTTGTGCTTGTTGTATGTACTCTAGTTTCTGCTATTATTAAATATAACAACATCAAAAGCGATGACACAAGTGATAAATTTTATATTGAAAAAGTATTATTAGATTTTAAAAACAATGTTAATAACAAAAATAATGGAAAAAATTCATTTATACAAGTGCCACTTAATTCAAGTGAATCTACTTCTTTTGATGATGATAATGAAACCACAAATACCATTAAATATACAACAAATGATTTTTATAGATATACTACTGTAACACTAATAGATAGTGTTACATATTATGGTTCACCTAGTCATGATACTGATGTAGTGGCTTCAATAGAAAATGGTTCAATTGCCATAAGCGAAAGTATGGGAGCAGTATTAATTGAAAATACTAATGCTAAATATTTATACAAAGTAACTAAATCAGTATTTAACGATATAGATTTATATTTTATAACAAAAAATAACGATTTATATGTAATACATGATCCAAATTCAAGTGATCCTAACCAACAAAAAATCAAAGTTGCCAGTGGTGTAGCTGAATTCCTAGGAAATGGCGGACCAGAGAGTATAAAAGTATTATTAACAGATGGAACAACAGAAAATATACAATATTAAAAAGAGGGTTTTCCCTCTTTTTAATATAATATATACTTTATTAAAACAAATTTTTGAAACTTTCTTGCTTATTTCTTATTCAAACAGTGCTAATATATCATCTTTTGATAATTTATTTATAAAAGTTGCATCTGTTGATAACATATTATCTATTAATTTTGCTTTTTTCTGTTGTAGTTCATATATTTTTTCTTCTATTGAGTTTTTTGTAATTAGTTTATATACTTGTACATTTCTTTTTTGACCTATTCTATATGTTCTATCTGTTGCTTGGTTCTCTGCAGACAAATTCCACCATGGGTCATAATGTATTACCATGTCAGCTCCTGTAAGGTTTAAACCTGTTCCACCCGCTTTTAACGAAATTAAAAATACTTTTATATTTTCATCTGTATTAAATTTATCTACTAACTCTATTCTTTCTCCAACTTTAGTTTGTCCTGTTAATTTAAGATATTTTACTCCAATGTTTTTCAATTTTTCCTCTATTATTTCAAACATTGAAGTATAGCTTGAAAACAGTAGTATTTTGTGTCCTCCTAATACAGCATCTTGTATTATTTCTATACATTGGTTTAGCTTACTGCTTTCTCCCTCATATTCTCTTAAAAATAATTTTGGATGGCAGCATATTTGTCTTAATCTCATTAACAGTGATAATATTTTTATTTGACTTTTTTCAAATCCATTTATATCTATCTGGCTCATTATTTCTTTTCTAGCTTGTGCCATATATGACATATATATATTATATTGCTCTTCTGACATTTCATTATTTAATATAGTTACAGTTTTGTCTGGAAGTTCTGTTAAAACCTCCCCTTTTGTTCTTCTTAAAACAAATGGCTCAATTTGTTTTTTTAACTTGTTCATTACATCTTCATTTTGTTCTTTTATTATAGGTGTTTCATATAGTTCTTTAAATTTTTTATATTTGTATAAATAACCAGGCATTATAAAATCAAATATTGACCATAACTCAGAAAGTGAGTTTTCTATCGGTGTTCCTGTTAATGCAAATTTTGTTTCTGCATTAATTGTTTTTATTGCTTTTGAGTTCTTTGTATTATTATTTTTTATATATTGTGCTTCATCTGCTACAACATATTTAAAACAATAATTTTCATATAAATCTATGTCTCTTTTTAAAGAATCATATGATGTAATTATTACTTGATATTTGCCTATTTCTTCTATTTTTCTTTTTCTCTCTAAGTAATCGTCACTTATTACTAATGCTTTTAACGTGGGAGTAAATTTTTGAATTTCATTATACCAATTTAGTGCTAAAGAGCTTGGGCATATTATTATAGAGGGCTTTACATTTCCTTTGTTTTTCTGAACATATGAAAGTATAACAGCTAATAATTGTATTGTTTTTCCTAAGCCCATATCATCTGCTAAAATTCCTCCCATTTTGTATTGTTCTAATGTTCTCAACCATTTATAACCTATTTTTTGATATGTTCTTAATTCTGCATTTAATTTTGGTGGAATTTTTGTACTTAAATCTATTTGCCTATCTTCTATTTGGCTAATCATATTCTTATAATACTCATTTTTTTGTATATTAGTATTAGGCATGTTTTTAAATATTTTTTCTAAATATAAAGCTCTGTATATTGGCAATTTTATTGAATTTTCTTCTACATCTTCATCTTCTATTTCTATGTTATCTGTCAAATTTTCTAAAAAATCTAAACTGCTATTTTTTTCTAAAGAAATATAAGTTCCATCTTTTAATCTATAAAATTTCTTTCTTAGTTTGTATTTATTTATAATATCTTTTATTTCATAAATATTAAATTTAAAATCTTCCAAGTTTATGTCTAATAAATTGTTTTCTATTTTTACCCCTATTGATTTTATTTTTATTTTTTTTATGTCCTTTTTTTTGAAGTCTTCTGCAACCAAGACTTCAAATTTTTTCATATAATCTTCTATTTCTTTTGATAAAAAATTATATATTTTTTCATCATTTGCTAATACTAATCTTGCGTTTGCACTATCAAGCATAAAACCTGTTTGTACAAATGTATCAAGTACTTCATTTTCCTGTATAGCGTTTCTTGTTATTTCCAAATTTACGTTTTTTATTGGATTAAATTCCACATTTCCATAACAGAATTTAACATCTGCTACTATATAACCTTTTTCGTTATAATCCAAAAATATTTTTACATACAAATCTTTAGGCATGTATTTTTCTATTTGTTCTTTGTCTATATTTTTTATTTCAAAATTATCTTTTATTTTTGGTACTACAATTGCAAAAAAATTTCTTAAATTATTTTCGTTAAATATTATTGATTGAGTATAATTTTTTTTATACACTTCTAGCAATTCTAGGTTCCTATTTTCCACTTTTGGTAAACATTTGTGCATCTTATTATCGATCAAAAAATAAGAATAATTTTTTCCATAAAATATATCATACCCATACACATCTATATTAGGTGTTAAACAATATGTACTTTCATCTGATTTTTCTAATATAAATTTTATATCTATTGGCTCATCTATAAATTGAATTTTTCTTTCTCCTGTTTTTGTTTCAAATTCTACTGTTTTTCCTTTTAATATTTCAAATAGTTCATCTAAACCTGTATTTGATAATACAACATTATTCACATTAAAGTTTCTTCCATAATATGCATAGTTATTATTTACATCATTTGCATATTTAATTATTTCTGCATATTTTAGTAAAAATTTTAGCAAAGGCCTACTTTGCTCTTCAAAAGCATTTTCCTCATGTATAAACTCTAGCACATTGTTATATTTATATTTTTCTCTATTAAGCATTCTTTCAAAAAAATCTGGAAGATTATTAATCTTAGTTAATTGTTTGTTTCCAATTTTAAATTCTACCTTTAGTTTTTTGTCTGTATCATTATACAAAAATATAGGTACTAATTTTATACTACTAGTACCATCTTGTGCCAACTCTTCCTCTTTATTATTAATTTCTAAAAAAGTATTTAACAACTGGTTAAATGCTCTATGAGTTTCTTTATTAGGCATGCTTATTCACTATCCCCTTAATTTAATAACTAATTATATCCCATTTTTTAAAATAACGCAATATTTTTTATAAATTTTACATAATCTTGACTTTATGTGAAGTATGTGGTATAATAAAGGTACACTAGCAATAGCTAGGAGTAAAATGTGGGCATAAGCCCAAAGGAGATTCACATGGAAACACTTAAAGAACTGCAGGACATCTGTAATGAACGGTCAAAGAGTCAGGGACTCAAACGGAGAAGGTTGGACAAGAAAGTCCAAAAAATATGTCAAGTATGGGAGAATAGAAAGCTCCCTGGAAAATGTCGGGTGTTTGCAGACATTATAATAGAGTGTATTATCTCAGGTAACTCCTTACCCGAGATACAGCAACACTCTCCCTCCAAGTACACTGCGCAATATTATGCGCAGGACAGGTTTCAAAATGCCTGCAATGATGTATGTCGATACTATCATGACTACTGCTGTCTTCCCTTCCAAATAGGAGGTAGCTATGAACAATACCGGGCAGAAGCCGAACTAGTTCGGCGGCTCAATGAAATAGGGGGCCTACATAGGAGTAGCATTCATTCCGACGAGTGGCTGTATCCAAATAAAACTTCTTTAGTTAATTGTTGTTTTCGTCCCGTTAAGGGCGTCTTCTGAGAAATCTCTTGTGGAGGGTGGCATCTGCCCCCTCTTTTTTTTGCCCTATTTTGGCGGGCGATTAAAATCGCCCCTACGTTTCCCCATTTAGGGACAGTCCCCAATTGTCCCATTTGCCCAATTTCGGACACCCCTGAAATATTACCATTTAAACATAACAAAAATGAGTTGACAAAAATTGTGAATTATGATTATATATAATTACATTGCTTGAATAGTGAAGACCAATTAGCTAATAACTTATAAAAATATATTAAAATCTAAAAAGTTATTTATTCAAAAATCAACACAAATTTTAAATAATTTAATTCTAAAATTTAAAATCTAATTAAAATCCCAAAAATAAGAAAATAAAATCTAATGATAGGAGGTGAATGTTTTACTTTAAGAAACTATTTAAGCAATAGTTAACAATGAAAGGAACATTTTATGGAAAAAGACAAAGAAACAAAAACATTATCGCCTAAATTAGATGTAGTATTTCAAGCATTATTTGGTGAGATAGGAAACGAAAGAATAACGAAAGGTTTTTTAGAAACAATACTAAAAAGAAAAATAGAAAGTATAGATTTAAGTAAAAACCCAATATTAAGAAGAGAATTTAAAGACGATAAATTAGGAGTGTTAGACATACTAGCAGAGCTTGATGGAAAGGAAAAATGCAATATAGAAATGCAATTAATAGATCAAAGCAATATAATAGAAAGAATACTATATTATTGGAGTAGGTTGTATACAAGACAAATAAAAACAGGAGAAGATTATTCATTACTAGAAAAAACAATTGTAATATTAATAACAGATTTTGAAGTAAAGAATTTAAAAGAAATGGATTATCATAGCGTATGGAAAATAATGGATAATAAAGCAGGAGGTGAAATATTGACAGATAAGTTAGAAATTGATATTATAGAGTTACCAAAAATAAAGGGAAGAGAAAAGGAAAAAGATAAACTATTAGATTGGCTATATTTTTTGGAAAATCCAAAATCGGAAAGGGTGACTGAAAAGATGGGAGAAAACAAAGAAATAAAAGAAGCAACAGAAAAACTTGATAGTTTAAGTGAAGACGAAAGAATGCAAAGAATAGCAGATTTACGACTAAAAGCAATAATGGACGAAAAAGCGATTTATGCTAAAGGACTGGAAGACGGAGAAAGAAAGCGCGAAGAAGAATTGAAAGAAAGAATAGAAGAATTAAGGCAAAAGGCAATAATGGACGAAAAAGCGATTTATGCTAAAGGACTGGAAGACGGAGAAAGAAAGCGCGAAGAAGAATTGAAAGAAAGAATAGAAGAATTAAGGCAAAAGGCAATAATGGATGAAAAAGCAACTTACGCTAAAGGACTAGAAAATGGCAAACTCGCGGTTGCAAAGAAAATGTTAGAGTTAAAAATAAGCAAAGAAACAATAGCTAAAGCAACAGGATTAACCATGCAAGAAATAGAAAATATTTCCAATTAGGGACAGCCCAAATTGTCACTAAGGACAATTTGGAACAGTCCCTAATTGTAGGCATTCATAGATTATTTCTTCTAATTTTCTTGTGTCTACTATTGATTCTATGCTTGCTTCTAATATTTCCTCTGCTTTGGCTTTTTTTAAGTCTAACTGATAGCCATTTTTTAATGCTAATTGTCTTATAAATTCTCTGTTTGTTCTTCCATTTCCCTCTCTGAATGGATGTAATACGTTTAGTTCTGCTAAATAGTATGCTAATTTTGTTGCTAAGTCTTTTTTATTTAATCCTTGCAAATATTCTTCTTTTTTTAGCTTATTTAATAAGCTTTCAAGTTCTGTTTCTATATATTCAAATTGAGCAAATCTAAACTCTCCTTTTGCTATATTTTCTGTTCTAAATTGTCCTGCAAATGGATATACATCTTCAAATAGGTATTTATGAATCTGTTTAATATGGTTTGAGTCAAAGTTTCCTGTTATACCTGATTTTCTTAAGCCTAAGGATTTTGCAGCTGTGATTTTTGCTTCATATGTTTGCAATTTTTCTATGTTCATAATGTTTAATTTATTTTTTAATACAGTGGTTCCTGGATAGCAATATTTAGAGTTATAGGTTTCATATATGTCTCTCATAATTTTTCCTTTCTACACTTTTTACAATTAAAAACTGCCTTTTGTTTATTGGCAGTTTTTTGTGTAATTTTAATTTTATAAACTTTGATTTTTTATTATTTCTATTAATTGTGGCATATTTAATTCATCATTTGCAAATCTTCTATACATGTCTACATCTGCATTTGTTATTTCCATTCCTTCTATTGCTAAATCATTTTTTATATTATCTATATCAAATTTAAATACTTCTTCGTTAAACATTTTTAGGTACCTCCAAAATTAATTTTATTTTAACCCATTTATACTATAATTATACCACAAAATGCCGTAAAAGTCCAGTGTTTTCACGTTTTTTGGTAAATGAATTTGTAGGTTTGTCAAACATATGTCACACTTCACTACAAATTACTGCTCTATAAA
>ERZ857629.2207-NODE-2207-length-18881-cov-2.912408_pt1 | contig 18881 bp, 18 predicted proteins | sample MGYA00519700_ERZ857629 | MGnify/ENA primary metagenome ERZ857629 (study PRJEB31778, sample SAMEA3449351) | human gut metagenome | biome: human gut; feature: human-associated habitat; material: faeces | place: United Kingdom | collected 2010/2012 ...
AGAATTGCCGCCAGATATCCTCGTGCGCAGCTGACTGATAGTTTTCTGGATGTCGTTTACCCCAGCTGTCGATATCCTCCGCCCAGATAATATTGTCCTTGTGCTGTGAAATTGCTCCGCCTGCACCATATTCTGTTATTGCAACAGCCCGCTTTTGATTTGCATGGTAGCCATCCAGCCACTTGCCAAAAGCATCGTCCGCGCCGTCTATGTACCATCCGAAATAGCGGTTGATGCCAATGACATCCGCAGGAAGCTCTAAAAACCTGCCCCAGAACTGAGCGTCCGCAAAGGATACAAGTCTTGACTTATCCTCAGACCTTGGCTTTCACCGATCGTCTCAATTACCTCTGCGCCATGCACCATCGCCATGCGTTGGTGTCTGTCATTGAGGAGGCTATGGGCGTGGAACTGTCAGAACGCATCCAGTACATCCGTACCATTATGGATGAGTTGCAGCGTATCGACAACCACTTGCTCTTCCTCGGAACCTGCGCACAGGACCTCTCGGCTCTTACCGCATTCCTTTATTGCATGCGCGACCGTGAGCATCTGCTCAACGTTATGGAGGAGACCACCGGTGGCCGTCTGATTCAGAACTATTACCGCATTGGCGGTTTGCAGGACGATATCGATTCCAACTTCGTGCAAAACACCAAGGCATTCTGTAATTACATGCGCCCCATGGTGCAGGAGTACCTCGATGTCTTTGGTGATAACGTCATCACCCACAAGCGTTTGGAGGGTGTGGGCTACATGAATCTTGAGGATTGCGTCAACTACGGCGTTACAGGTCCAGCAGGTCGTGCCGCTGGATGGCATAACGATGTTCGTAAGAATCATCCGTATGCCGTCTACGATAAGGTCGATTGGAAGGAAATCACTGGCACTGGAGCCGACTCTATGGAGCGTTATATTATCCATATCAAGGAGATTTACCAGAGCCTCGATATCATCATGCAATTGATCGACAACATCCCCGAGGGCGAGTTCTACATCAAGCAGAAGCCTATCATTAAGGTTCCTGAGGGACAGTGGTACACCAGCGTTGAGGGTGGAGCCGGTGAGTTTGGTGTCTATCTCGACAGCCGTGGCGACAAGAGCCCGTACCGTTTGAAGATGCGTCCTATGGGTCTCACCTTCGCAGGTGCGTTCGATAAGATGTTGCGCGGACAGAAAGTGGCTGACCTCATCGCTACAGGTGCCTCGATCGACTTCGTGATCCCCGATCTCGACCGCTAATAATATAATAAGGTAATATAGTAAAAACAAAACATTCGCATCAATGTTTGACTTCCAAATAGTTACAACATGGTTTGACAACCTTCTCCGACAGACCCTTGGCCTCGGTGATTTTTGGTCAATCCTTATCGAATGTGTCATGGTGGGCCTGATCATTCTGACCATCTACGCCCTCATTGCCATGTTCATGATATTCTTTGAGCGTAAGGTCTGCGCCTGGTTCCAGTGTCGCCTTGGCCCTATGCGTGTGGGTCCCTGGGGTGTCTTCCAGGTGTTGGCCGACGTGCTGAAGATGCTCATCAAGGAGATCTTCGGCGTCGACCGTTCCGACAAGTTCCTCTATGCGCTCGCTCCCTGCTTGACCATCGTGGCCAGTGTGGGTACGTTCTCGTTCCTTCCTTGGAACAAGGGTGCGCAGGTTCTCGACTTCAACGTAGGTGTGTTCATGATTACCGCCATCAGTTCTATTGGTGTGCTGGGTGTCATTCTCTCTGGTTGGGGCTCAAATAACAAGTACTCTGTGGTGAGTGCCATGCGTGGTGCCGTACAGATGATCTCTTATGAGATGTCGCTCGGTCTTTGCATGGTGATTGCAGTTGTGCTTTGTGGCACAATGCAACTTAGTGGTATCGTTGAGGCGCAGACTGGCCCTTGGAAGTGGCTCATCATTCAGGGGCATATTCCTGCCATCGTGGCTTTCTGCATCTTCCTTATCGCTGGTAACGCTGAGGCCAACCGTGGCCCGTTCGACTTGGCTGAGGCCGAGAGTGAGCTGACTGCTGGTTACCATACTGAGTATAGCGGTATGGGCTTTGGTTACTTCTATCTGGCTGAGTATCTGAACCTTGTGGTTATCTCCGGTTTGGCAGCAGCCATCTTCCTCGGTGGTTGGGCTCCGCTCAACATCGGTGTTGACGGCTTCGACACGGTGATGAACTACATCCCTGGCTTTGTCTGGTTCATTGGTAAGACGCTTGCAGTGATTTGGGTTTTGATGTGGGTTCGTTGGACCTTCCCCCGTCTTCGCATCGACCACATCCTGATACTCGAGTGGAAATACCTCATGCCGCTCACGCTCATCACGCTCGTTGTTATGACGGCTTGTGTGGCCCTCGGCCTGACGTTTTAATTCATGGATCATTAACGTAAACAAAAATTAAATCATCAAATATGTCTGAATCATATTTTGGCGGTATTAAGGATGCTGTCAAGACTTTGGCTACCGGCCTGAAGGTGACCATGAAGGAATACTTCACGCCTAAGTCAACAGAGCAGTATCCTGAGAACCGAAAGACCACGTTGCACGTGAGTCCTCGCCACCGCGGACGTCTTGTTTTCAGCCGCGTTGAGAGCCTCGATGACCCGCAGGCCGTAAAACGCGGTCTGAAGGTTGGCGACTACAAGTGCACAGCTTGCACACTGTGTGAGAAAGCATGTCCCAACGGCACCATTAAGATTGTGTCGCACATGGAGACGGACGAAGAGACAGGGCGCAAGGCAAAGGTGCTCGACGATTACATCTATGATCTTGGCGACTGCATGTTCTGCGAGCTCTGCGTCAATGCATGTAACTTCGGTGCCATTCATTTCACCAACGATTTTGAGAATGCGGTCTTCGACCGTTCCAAACTGGTGTTGCACCTCGACAAGGAGGTCTATGAGGGTGGTTCGTTGCCCAATCTCATTGATGGCGGCGCTCCTCTGACAATTGGAGAGTTTAACACTAAAACCAAATAACCGACTATGGCAAGTTTAGCGCATATCATTATTTTCACCATCTTAGCCGTAGTCATCCTTGGCTCAGCTATCCTGTCGGTGATGAGCAAGAGCATCATGCGATCAGTTACATTCTTGCTGTTCGTGCTCTTCGCTATCGCAGGCATCTATTTCATGTTGGGGTACACCTACCTTGGCGCAGCTCAGATTTCTGTGTACGCCGGTGGTATCACCGTACTTTATATGTTTGCCATTCAGCTCGTCAGCAAGCGTTCTCTGCAAGGTCTTACCGAGCGCATCAAGCTGTCGCGTGTGCTTCAGGGCGCCCTTCTCTCATTGGCCGGACTGGTCACTGTGGGTGTGGTGTTGCTGAAGAACCAGTTCATCGTGAAAGCTGTGGCAGGTTCCATTGAGGAGTATGACATGAGCCAGGTGGCGCAGGCCATCGTTGGTTCTGATAAGTATCAGTATGTTCTGCCGTTTGAGTTCATCTCAGTGTTCCTGCTGGCTTGTATCATCGGTGGTGTCTTAATTGCAAGAAAGGAGGACAAAAAATGATTCCTGTAGAGTTTTATTTGGTGCTTAGCACCCTGTTGTTCTTTATCGGTGTCTTTGGCTTTGTCACCCGTCGCAACCTTGTGGCTATGCTGATCTCCGTCGAGTTGATTCTCAACTCTGTGGACTTGAACTTTGCGGTGTTCAACCGCCTGCTCTTCCCTGGTCAGCTTGAAGGCATGTTCTTCACGTTGTTCTCCATCGGAGTGGCAGCTGCCGAGACTGCCGTGGCTTTGGCCATCATCATTACCGTAACTATCGCAGTGACCAGGTGAACAGTATTGAAAACATGAAATTCTAATATCGCACAATGGAATACAGTTATTCATTTTTAATACTTCTTCTCCCCTTCTTGAGCTTCCTGGTCTTGGGATTGCTCGGTATGAAGATGAAGAAGCCCGTCGCTGGACTCGTCGGCACGGCAGTACTGGGTGTGCTGTGGTGCATGAGCCTTTATACGGCTTATAACTATTTCTTCGCTGAGGGACGTGGCGCCGACGGTTTGTTCCCCACGGTGACGGTGTTCAACTTCACTTGGATGAAGTTCACTGAGCTGTTGACCTTCAACATCGGCTTCCGTCTGACTCCTATCAGCGTGATGATGCTCATCGTCATTACGACTGTTTCCTTCATGGTTCACATCTATTCGTTTGGCTACATGGCCGAGCGTGATGAGAACTATAAGAAGGAGGAGTATGAGCCTGGTTTCCAGCGTTTCTATGCTTACTTGAGCTTGTTCACCATGTCTATGTTGGGCTTGGTGGTGGCCACTAACATCTTCCAGATGTATCTGTTCTGGGAGCTCGTGGGTGTTTGCTCATACCTGCTCATTGGTTTTTACTATCCCAAGCATGCTGCTGTGCACGCATCCAAGAAGGCATTCATCGTTACGCGTTTCGCCGACTTGTTCTTCCTCATTGGTATCCTGTTCTACAGCTACTATGTTGGAACGTTCAACTATGACTTGACGGCCGATCCTTCTTTGGTGATGAAGTTGCCTGGAGCCGCTTACTTCCTGCCGATGTCGCTCTTCTTGATGTTCATCGGTGGTGCAGGTAAGTCAGCTATGTTCCCCTTGCACATTTGGTTGCCCGATGCCATGGAGGGTCCGACCCCTGTGTCTGCTCTTATCCACGCCGCTACGATGGTTGTGGCAGGTGTCTATCAGGTAGCTGCTTTGATGCCTATTTGGGTGGCTTACGCTCCCAACACCTTGCATTACATCGCTTACATCGCAGCCTTCACTGCTTTCTACGCAGCCGCAGTTGCTTGCTGCCAGAGCGATATTAAGCGTGGCTTGGCTTTCTCAACCATCTCTCAGATTGCTTACATGCTCACCGCCCTGGGTGTGGTGACTGCCATGGAAGGTGAGGGTAGCGTTGGTTACATGGCTTCCCTGTTCCACCTGTTCACCCACGCCATGTTCAAGGCTTTGTTGTTCCTCTGCTCAGGTGCCATCATTGTCATCATCGGCTCCAACTTCAAGGAGTACATGGGAGGATTGCATAAGTATATGCCTATCACCAACATCTGCTTCCTCATTGGTACGATTGCCATCAGTGGATTCTGGCCTTTGGCAGGTTTCTTCTCAAAGGATGAGATCGTAGACGCTTGCTTCCACTTCTCACCGTATCTTGGTTATTTCATGACATTGGTTAGTGGTATGACCGCTTTCTATATGTTCCGTCTTTACTATGTCATCTTCTGGGGTGACAGTTACTACGAGCAGGATCCCGACCACCGTCGCAAGCCCGCCGAGGTTCCCTTCATCATGTGGGGTCCGTTGGTGTTCTTGTCAGTGATCAGCATCTTCGCAGGTTGGATTCCTTTTGGCCACTTTGTGTCATTGGATGGTCACGTTGAGGAGATTGCTTTGCAGCACTTCCATTTCGGAACCACAGCTTGGATGTCTTTGGCTGTTGCAACGATTGGCTTCGCTCTCGCTACTTACATGTACGCACCGAAGCATAATCCGCTGCCCAACAAGCTGGCTACCGCCATGCCTAAGTTGCACAAGGCCGCTCTCAATCGTTTCTACATTGACGACGCTTGGCAGTTCTTCACACACAAGATTGTCTTTGGTTGCTTCTCTATCCCCATTGCATGGTTCGACCGCCACGTTATCGATGGCATGTTCAACTTCTCTGCTTGGGCAACACAAGAGGGTGGTCAGGCCATCCGTCCGTGGCAGAGTGGAGATGTGCGCCAGTATGCCGTTTGGTTCCTCACGGGTTCAGTGGCTCTGACACTTATCCTGCTGTGCATTTAACTAACATCCCAACACCAAACAACTAAAAGAAAATGACATTTTTAACATTATTCGTCGTTATACCCGTCGTGATGTTGCTGGCCTTGTGGCTTGCTCGCAACGACAGTCAGGTTCGTGGCGTGATGGTGGTTGGCTCCACGGCATTGCTTGCTCTTGCCATCTACCTTGTCTTAGCGTTTGTCAATGCGCGCGAGACAATGCCTGCCGAACAATATCCCTTCCTTTTCGGCACGGCAATCCCTTGGTTTGAACCGCTCAACATCTATTATAGAACCGGTGTTGATGGCATCTCTGTGGTTATGTTGCTGCTGAGTTCCATCATCGTCTTCACAGGTACGTTCGCCAGTTGGCAGCAGCACCCCATGCAGAAGGAGTATTTCCTTTGGTTCACCTTGCTGTCTGTCGGTGTGTATGGTTTCTTCATCTCTGTCGACTTGTTCACCATGTTCATGTTCTACGAGGTGGCACTGATTCCTATGTATCTGCTGATTGGCGTCTGGGGTACAGGTCCTAAGGAGTATTCAGCCATGAAGCTGACCCTGATGTTGATGGGTGGTTCAGCCCTTCTGATCATCGGTATCCTTGGTATCTATTTCTTCAATGGCCAGTTTAGCGGTCAGTACACCATGAGTGTTGTTGAGATTGCTCAGCTCCACGCCATTCCCGCCTTCATCCAGAAGATTTTCTTCCCGTTCATCTTCATCGGTTTTGGTATCCTCGGAGCTCTGTTCCCCTTCCACACATGGTCTCCCGATGGTCACGCTTCAGCGCCTACGGCTGTGTCAATGCTGCACGCTGGTGTGCTGATGAAGCTTGGAGGTTATGGTTGCTTCCGTGTGGCTATGTACCTTCTTCCAGAGGCTGCTCAGCAGTTGTCTTGGGTCTTCTTGATCCTCACCACTATCTCGGTGGTCTATGGTGCCCTGTCGGCTTGTGTTCAGACCGACCTGAAATACATCAACGCCTACTCATCTGTGTCACACTGTGGTATGGTGCTCTTCGCCCTGGTCATGATGACTCAGACCGCTTGCACCGGTGCCATTCTTCAGATGCTCTCTCACGGTTTGATGACCGCCCTCTTCTTCGCCGTCATTGGTATGATTTATCACCGTGCTGGTACGCGTGATGTTCGCAAGTTGGGTGGTTTGATGAAGGTTATGCCTTTTCTCGCAGTGGGTTATGTGATTGCCGGTTTGGCCAACCTCGGTCTTCCTGGCTTCTCAGGATTCGTAGCTGAGATGAACATCTTTGTTGGAGCTTTTGAGGTGAACGACACGTTCCACCGCGCTTGCACCATCATTGCTTGTACATCTATCGTCATCACGGCTGTTTACATCCTTCGTGTTGTAGGTAAGATCTGCTACCAGAAGGTTGCCGATGAGTCGTTCTTCAAGTTGACTGATGCCACTTGGGATGAGCGCGTTGCCGTTGGTGGACTGATTCTCTGCGTCGCCGGACTTGGTTTGGCTCCTCTGTGGGCTCAGAACATCATCAACGATGCTGTGGCCCCGATGATTCATCACATCATGGGAACTGGTGCTGTTGCAGGTATGTAATGTATCAATTTTAAATTTGGATATAACAATGATGAATATAGATTATAGTCAGTTTTTAAACATGATCCCTGAGGTGACCTTGATGGCCGCTTTGATGATTGTGTTCATTACAGACCTGTTTACCGCAAAGAAACCCGGCGATGCACGCAACCGCAACTGGTTTAATCCTCTTGTATGCGTACTGATGCTGGCCCATATCTTCATTAACATCTGGCCCACCGAGGCTTCCACAGCTTTTGGTGGCATGTATATGACCAATGGCAGCGTGGGTGTCATTAAGACTATCCTCGCCTTCAGTGTGCTCATTGTCTTTGTGCAGTCGCGCGAGTGGTTACAGCGTGAGGACACCAACTTCAAGGAGGGTGAGTTCTATGAGTTGGTTCTCGCAACCCTGTTGGGTATGAACATGATGGTTTCTGCCAATCATTTCCTGCTCTTCTTCCTGGGTCTTGAAATGGCTTCTGTTCCTATGGCTTGCTTGGTTGCGTTCGATAAGTATCGTCACAACTCAGCCGAGGCAGGTGCTAAGTTTATTCTTACCGCCACCTTCTCAAGCGGCGTTATGCTCTATGGCATCAGCTTCTTGTATGCAGCCACTGGCACACTCTACTTCGATGACGTGATGGCTAACATCTCAGCCACTCCTCTTTGCATCCTTGGCATGGTGTTCTTCTTCAGCGGCTTGGGCTTCAAGATTTCCTTGGTTCCCTTCCATTTCTGGACAGCCGACACTTACCAGGGTGCTCCTACCACAGTGACAGGTTATCTCAGCGTTACCTCTAAGGGTGCTGCGGCCTTTGCACTTTGCGCCATCCTGATGAAGGTCTTCGCCCCCATCGTGGAATATTGGCAGATCATGTTGATGGTTGTCATCGTGTTGTCGATCACCATCGGTAACCTGTTCGCCATCCACCAGAAGGATCTGAAGCGCTTCATGGCCTTCAGTTCTATCTCTCAGGCCGGCTATATCATGCTTGCTGTGGTTGGCAATTCAGCCATGAGCGTCACAGCCCTGTCCTACTACGTGCTCATCTACGTGGTGGCCAACCTCGCTGTGTTCTCTATCATCGCAGCTGTTGAGGAGAATAACGGTGGTGTTGTCAACATGAACGCTTACAATGGCTTCTATAAGACCAATCCCCGTTTGGCCTTCCTTCTGACGTTGGCTCTGTTCTCATTGGGTGGAATTCCTCCGTTCGCAGGTATGTTCTCGAAGTTCTTCGTGTTCATGGCTGCGGCCAATGGCGCACAGGTCACCACGGCTATTGGTGCCACCATCTATGCTGTGGTGTTCATCGCCTTGGTGAATACGGTGATCTCACTGTATTACTATCTGCTCATTGTGAAGGCCATGTTCATCAGCGATAACGAGAATCCATTGCCTACCTTCAAGAGCTCTTGCAGCACGAAGATGGCTTTAGCTATCTGCACACTGGGCGTTGTGGCCTTCGGTGTGTGCAGCATCGTTTACAACTGGATTCACGCTGCCTCTGTGATGTAATTCAGGCGTTAGGCACTCTTGGCCAGCCTTGACGGTTTCATTCCGTATATAGGTTGACACTATAAATAGAACAAGCCACTTCGGAGAATTCTCCAAAGTGGCTTGTTGTATGTTAGCCTTTTGGCCATTCGCAACGGCGGAACCATAGGTTGCATAATGGCTTTTCGATGAAGAGTGGGTGATGGTAAGCGGTATGGAGGGTTGCTATATGCACCAAGCCGCTCCGGGCTTTGAGGCGGTAGCGGCTTGGTGCGCTTTTTGAAGGGAGGGGGGAAGGTGGCGACAAATATGTCGCCAAAAATGGCTTTCGCGAGACTACTTTTCTTTGTGGTTCGCTTTTTGTGGTTTGCTTTTCCTGTGGGTGGGGTAGAGGGTTTGCCGTGCACCTGCTTTGGGGGAGCGTTTAGTGCTTGCCTTTCAGCGTTTGCTCGAAGAGGACCTTTGCGGTTTTGCCTGATCGGAACACATAGTGGAACCTGAAACCTGCATCTTTATACGCCTTGCTTTGCGTGTTCTTGTCAAGGCCGTCTTGCAGCGCCTGCTTCGGACTGGCTTTGTGCTGATTGATGATTTCTGCGTTGTCGGCTTCGTCGCGAAGCGTGTAAAAATAGTGGAATGTCTTGTCGGCTCGTGTAAACGTAATGCTGTCTGTGCGCTGGTTGTCAGTGAAGGGAGTGGGGCAGTAGCGCTCTGTGTAGTCCCTGGCGTCGCGCTCGGCGCGATCCTCCAATGAGTCGTGATGACAAGCGGTGAACAGCGTCATGCTAATGGCTGCCGTGAGAATGGGTATGATGGCCTTTTTCATAATTGGTATTTGCATTTTTATTAGTTTATACGCGGCTTGTGAATGGAAAGACTTAGTGTGTAGTCTATGCTGCTTGGCGGTTTGTTGAGCGCCATGAGCGCTTGTTCTCAAATGGTCGAGCACCGCCTATCTTTTGCAAAGGTAACAAAACGTTTAGATAAAGCGATATGGAAGGACGGAAAAAGTTGGGATGTTTGAGGAACTTGTTGGTTGTTGCCAATATGTAGAGCATTGACCAATAGTTAAAAACAAAGAAAATAGCCATTTTTTGTTAACGAATGTCGTTTCAATGTCCTTTTTGCCCTATCTTTGCAAATCCTTGGTCCAAAAGGCTGTTTGAGGATATCGATGCCCCCATGGCCCTATTGCGTCCATAAAAGAATCGATCATTAGCCTATCCGATGAAAAAGATTATAATATCCCTCTTGGCATTTGTTGTTCTCGTAGCCGTGGTAACGGTTGGCGCGAGTTTCTATATGCTCAATTTCTCCCTCTCGCCCGACCCTAACCGCACCGACCTTGACAGCGCCTATACCCGTTTGTACCAGCGCATGCCCGACATGAAGCCCTGGGTCGACAGCATGCAGTCGCATGGCCTTCTTCGCGACACCTTCCTTAACATGCCATCGGGTGAGCGCCATCATGCCCTATATTTCCGTTCCGACTCCGCCCATGGCCGCACCGCCGTGTTGGTACATGGCTATAAGGATTGCGCCGTGAAGTTTCTCTACCTCGGGCGCATGTACCATCGCGACTTGGGGTATAACGTGGTGATGCCCGACCTTCATGCCCACGGTCTCAGCGAGGGCGACGCCATTGGCATGGGTTGGAACGACCGCCTCGATGTGAAACGCTGGACAGAGATGGCTGCCCAGACTTTCGCCGACTCCACCCATGCGCCCAACATCGTGGTTCACGGCGTTTCGATGGGAGCCGCCACCACCATGTGTCTGTCGGGCGAAGAGCTATCCGCATACGTCACCCATTTTGTGGAAGACTGCGGCTACACCAGCGCGTGGGACGAGTTTGCCGTTCAACTCAAAGAGCAGTTCTCGCTTCCCGCTTTCCCCCTGATGTATAGTACCAGTTTGCTGTGCCGGGTGGTCAATGGCTGGAGTTTTGGCGAGGCCTCACCCATGAAGCAGGTGAGTCGTTGCCGTCGCCCCATGTTGTTCATCCATGGCGATGCCGACACGTTTGTGCCCTTCTACATGATGAAGCAGCTCTACGATGCCAAGACCCATGGCTACAAGGAACAATGGGTCACACGAGGCACCCAGCATGCCTGTTCTTATTCCGATTATCCTAAGGAGTACACCGAGCGCGTGCGTCAGTTTCTTGCGAAAGAGTAACCCTATGCGCTCGACGTCGTGCGGTGGTCCATTAGCCACAATGCCCTGTCGTTCTAACCCCAATAACCATAAGACATAACACAAATGTAACCTTGTGCAAAGAAAATCAGCCATCACGTTTCGGCGTGCAACCTTATTTGTGCAGTTGGTTACAAAAATAGTCGAATCGAACGGCTTATGTGAATTCTTTTTATTAACTTTGCACGAAAGAGAATTGATTTCATGGAGAACATCAGAAACTTCTGCATTATTGCCCATATAGACCACGGAAAGTCGACTTTGGCTGACCGTATGTTGGAATATACCAAGACCATCAAGATCACTGAGAACCAGATGCTCGACAACATGGACTTGGAACGCGAGCGTGGTATCACCATCAAGAGCCACGCCATCCAAATGGAATACGAGTATGACCGTAAGAAGTACATGCTCAACTTGATTGATACCCCGGGTCATGTGGACTTCAGCTATGAGGTGTCGCGCTCCATCGCCGCTTGCGAGGGAGCCCTGCTCGTTGTTGACGCCACACAGGGCGTCCAGGCACAAACCATATCCAATCTTTACATGGCTATCGAGCAAGACCTCGAGATCATCCCTGTCATCAATAAGATCGACATGCCCAACGCCATGCCCGATGAGGTGGAGGACGAGATTGTAGACCTCATCGGCTGCGATCCCGAAGACATCATCCGTGCCAGTGGTAAGACCGGCGAGGGCGTTCCCGAGATATTGGAGGCCGTGGTGAAGCGCATCCCTGCGCCGAAATGCGACCCCGCCAAGCCGTTGCAGGCCCTTATCTTCGACTCCATCTTCAATAGCTTCCGCGGAATCATCGTGCTGTGTAAGGTCGAGAATGGTTCCATCAAGCGTGGCGACAAGGTGAAGTTTGTGCAGACCGACATGGAATACACCGCCGATGAGGTGGGTGTGCTGAAACTCGACCTTGAGCCGCGCAATGAGCTCGGCTGTGGCGAGGTGGGCTATGTTATCTCGGGTATCAAGGTGGCCACCGAGGTGAAGGTGGGCGACACCATCACCCATGTCGACGCACCTTGCGAAAAGGCCATCTCCGGCTTCGAGGAGGTCAAGCCCATGGTGTTTGCCGGTGTTTATCCCATCGACCCCAACGACTACGAGAACCTGAGAGCCTCGCTTGAGAAGCTCCAGCTCAACGACGCCTCGCTTACGTTCCAACCCGAGAGCTCACAGGCCTTGGGCTTTGGTTTCCGTTGTGGCTTCCTTGGATTGCTCCACATGGAGATTGTGCAGGAACGCCTCGACCGCGAGTTTAATATGGATGTCATCACCACCGTGCCCAACGTGTCGTATATGGTTTACGACAAGCAGGGAGGCTGCAAGGAAGTGCACAACCCCAGTGGTCTTCCCGAGTCTACGCTCATCGACCATATTGAGGAACCCTATATTCGTGCCACCATCATCACCGGCACCAATTTCATCGGTCCCATCATGCGCCTGTGCTTGGACAAACGCGGCGAGCTGCTCAGTCAGCAGTATGTGTCGGGCAACCGTGTGGAGCTCCATTTCATGATACCGCTGGGCGAGATCGTCATCGATTTCTACGACAAGCTGAAGAGCATCTCCAAGGGCTACGCCTCGTTCGACTATCACATCGACAGTTATCGCCCGTCGAAACTGGCCAAGCTCGACATTCTGCTCAACAGCGAGCCCGTCGACGCCCTCTCCACGCTGACCCACGAGAGCAACGCCGTGACGATGGGTCGCCGCATGTGTGAGAAGCTGAAGGAGCTCATCCCGCGCCAACAATTCGACATCGCCATCCAGGCAGCCATTGGCGCTAAGATCATTGCCCGTGAGACGGTGAAGCAGGTGCGCAAAGACGTGTTGGCCAAGTGTTATGGTGGTGACGTTAGCCGTAAGCGTAAGTTGCTTGAGAAACAGAAGAAGGGTAAGAAGCGCATGAAGCAAATTGGTAACGTGCAAGTGCCGCAGAAAGCCTTCTTGGCTGTGCTAAAACTTGATTAAACCTAAAATGTTTCAATAATCTGGAGAGAAAAATGAAAGAACTACAAAACTCAACGAGAGATATAGCCCGTGAGTTGGCGCGCAAATACAGCACCATGACTCATGAGGAGCTCGATATTTTGGAGAGCATACTCGTACTGCGCAAATGCGCAAAGGGTGAGTTGATTCTGAAGGAAGGCGAGGTTTGTAAGGAATTTCTCTATATCGACAAAGGACTGATCCGTCAGTTCTACATCAAGAAAGACAAGGAAGTAACTGAGCACATGGGTACCGAAGGCAATATCATCATGTGTATTGAAAGCCTTTTCAAGGAGGAGCCCACCAAGTTGCAAGTGGAGGCGCTTGAGCCTTCCTTGCTCTACGCCATTCCCAAGCATCGCTTGGAGCAGGTGGCCTTGCACAATGTGAACATCCAAATCCTCTATCGTAAGATATTGGAGGAGAGCTTGATATTCAGTCAGATACACGCCGACCTTGTGCGTTTTGAGACCGCTCAGAATCGTTATTTGCGCTTGTGCAAATTGTTGCCGCAGGTGGTTCTGCGCGCTCCGCTGAACTATATTGCCAGTTACCTTCAGATGACTCCCGAGACCCTGAGTCGCGTGAGAGCCGCAACGTTGTAGCCTTCCTAACAGAAGAACATTACAAATCCGTACCACATAGAACTTACTATCCTGCAAGGGTAGTAAGTTCTTTTTGCTTTACCTTGAAACAGACAGCCGAATTTATTCAACAATCTATATATAAAACTACACGTTTTTTTCTGAACGAACGTGCTTGTGGCTGCAAATAAGCGATTCTCGCTGAGTTTATACAATAGGTTGATAATCAATGTTTTGCGTTTTTGTCATACGTTCGACGATCCGTCAAAACAACATGAGCCTTGCGAAAAGGCATGTTTCGAGTTTCGATACATGCCCGATCGTCATGCGTAACCTGCCTAACGGTGCCTCGATACATCACCTTTCGCAACTCGATACATGGCCTTTCGCATCTTAACACCTGATCTTTTGTAACGCCACGACGCTTGTTCGTCTCACTCGAAGCAGAAAGTCGGGCTTTTCGCGTTCTATTTCACAAGGCATTGACGACCATCTTTTTAACCAAATATTCAGACAAAACGATACATTAACCCCAATCGTTAATTAAGACGAAAGTGGAGGATTGTTAGGATCTAATGACCGATTGGGGTTAAAATATAACCCCTGATAGGGGTTGATTAGTGGTGACCATAAAAAAGCTTACCATCCCTACAGATGGTAAGCTGATGTGGTTGCGTCCGTTTGCACTATAATGTTGCGAATGGGCCTGTTTTCTTTCATGCTGTCGGCCCCAGCCGTTGGGGCTTTGTGGCGATTAGTCCCAGCTCTTGCTGCGAATCTCTGCCAAGGCTTTCACCCAGTTGGTGTCGAGCGAGAAGGGCGTCAGGAAGTTGGTGTTGTCCACGTAGGCGCGGCAGAGCTCGTAGTCGGTGTCGCCAAACAAGACGTTGTTCAGACTGGCGGCCTTGAAGCGTGCCACGGCAATCTCCTTCTTGCTGGTGCTGTTCTTGGCCTCTGAGAGGCGCTTGAAGTACAGGTTCACAAACTCCGTCATGGCGTAAGTCTGTATGCCCAGTTGCTTCTCGGTGAACGTGTTGTCGTCCTTCGACTTGTATAACATATACTCGATGACATCCCACTTGAATGAAGCCGTCTTGCGCTCCGTCATGGGTTTGTTCTTGTCATACTTAATCGTCTTGAACTCCTCTTGCATTCTCATCACCTCATTGTAGATTTGCTGGGCTTGCGCTCCCAGTGCAAAGGTGCATAACATGGCAAATGTTAGAAGTGCTTTTTTCATTCTTGTTGTTGTTTATTCGTTTCTGATAAGCTTCAGGTGGTGATCTATGCACGCCGGATATTCATCCTTGTAGTGGCTCACCATCATCAGCGTTTTGTTGTTTCTCTTGCAGAAGGTCTCTATCACATCCTTGGCCAGTTGGCGGTTTTGGTTGTCGAGCCCGTGCAGTGGCTCGTCGAGGATGAGCAACTCTGGGTCCTTGACAAATGCCCTCGCTAATAATATGAGACGTTGCTGACCACTGGAAAGTTTCAGGAAAGTGTGGTTTTCTAATCCTTTTAGTCCAAAAATGTCCATCCAGAACCTGCAAACGTCGTATTCCTCTGGGTTCGGCTTAGCGTAGAGTCCGATGGAGTCCTTCAGTCCGCTGGCCACGATCTGTATGGCGGGCAGGTCGCGCTGGTAGGCTCGGTGCATCTCAGGCGACACATATCCAATGTGGCGCTTGATGTCCCAGATGCTCTCGCCCGTTCCGCGCCCCATGCCGAAGAGCGCTATGTCGCAGGCGTAGCTCTGTGGGTTATCGGCACACACCAGGCTCAGCAATGTCGACTTTCCCGCTCCGTTCTGTCCGCTAAGCACCCAGTGCTCACCATTCATGACCGTCCATGAGAGGTCTTTGAGGATGGTGCGCTGCCCGTAGCGTATGCACACCTTGTTCATCTTCACCACCTCGTGGCTGTGAAACTCGTGCTCCTTGTAGGGCAGGCGCAGTATGGCCTCGGCCTTCTCGTTGTCCAACACGTGTGCAGGGGTGGGCTCGCGATGCGCCAAGTAGTTGGCCAGGCTCACCTTCGGAAGCACCACCATGTTGTTGACCTCCACCACATGGGTGATGAACGTTGGTATGTCGTCGCTCTTCGAGAGCACCAGGATGAGTTGGATGCCCATCTCGGGGAGCGTCGACAGTAGCGTTTGCAACTGTTCGCGCGTCTCCGCGTCGAGACCGATGAACGGGTTGTCCATGATGAGCACCCGTGGGCTCGCTAGCAACACCTCGGTCAGTTTGAGCTTGCGCAGCTCACCGCTCGACAGCGATATGATGTATTTTCCGAGCGACGCCCTCATGCGAAACAGGTCGTACAATCGGCGTTGCAGAGCCCGGCGTTCCGCCGTGTCGTCGCCAGTGAGGGCGAAAGCCTTCTCCAACCGATCGGCTACGGTAGGGGTCGACGCATCGATCTCCTGTTGGTTCCATCGCTGTTGCAGGTAATAGCTGCGGTCGTTGTCGCCACCATAGGCGTCGCGGAAGGTCACATACTTGATGTTGTCGGCCACCAGCGGCTTGGCGCTTGGCGCAAAGTTGTACTCCGGGTCGCGTCCCAAGAGTGGGTGCCGACCGATGAGAATGTCCACCAACATAGATTTTCCGCCCCCGTTGGGGCCTACGATGGCCATGTTCTCGCCTTCGTCGAGCGTAAAGTTCACAGGCTGAGCCATGCGCCACGCTGGCATTCGTGTTATCCCGTCCGCTATGTTTATGATGTGTTTCATGTTATCCTTGGTTTGCGATGCGCTCCTTGTGGCTACGCACATAGTCTTTCCAACTGTTGTAATGGCGCTCACCCGTGTCGGGTTTCGAGAGTTGCAGGAAGTGGCAGTAAGCCGCGCCCAGCGCGTCGGTGGCGTCCATAAACTTGGGGAGGTCGTCTTTCGAGAACCGCAAGATGCGTTGCAGCATGGCCGCCACTTGCTCCTTCGACGCCTGTCCCTGGCCCGTGATGGCCATTTTTATCTTCATGGGCGCATACTCGTGGATGGGAACGTCGTGGCGTATGGCGGCGGCGATGGCCACCCCTTGCGCCCGTCCCAGTTTCAGCATCGACTGCACGTTCTTTCCGAAGAAAGGCGCCTCAATGGCCATCTCGTCGGGCAGATACTCGTCGATGATGCCCGTCACGCGCTCGAAGATCTTTCCGAGGCGCAGATAGGGGTCGCTCATCTTGTGCAGGTCTATGACACCCATGGTCATCATCTCAGCCTTGCTGCCCCTTACCCGCAGCAAGCCGTAGCCCATGAAGTTGGTTCCGGGGTCGATGCCGAGAATGATGCGCTCCGTTTTCTCCATTGCCTATGGGGTTGACGGTTAACGGTCGAGATATGGGTTCGACGCCAACTCACGGCCCACGGTGGTCTCCTCGCCGTGTCCGGGCAAGATGCGCGTGTCGTCGTCGAGCTGGCAAACCATTCGCAGGCTCTGGATAAGCAGGAACATGGATCCGCCAGGCAGGTCGGCGCGCCCCACGCTGTTGCGGAACAACGTGTCGCCCGAGAATGCCACCTTCTCGTCCTTGCACCAGAAGAACACGCTGCCCTGTGAGTGGCCAGGGGTCTCGATCACTTGGAGCGTGTGGGTGCCTAAGGTAATGGTGTCGTTCTCCTCCAGGTAACGGCCCACGGGCGGTTGCTCGTCCTTGGCAAGCTCCTGGCGCATAAACTGCTCGGCCTGCTCAGAGAGGGTGCTGATGAGCGGCTCGTCGTCCTTGTGAAGCTCCACCTTCAGGCCCCAGGTGTCGAACACAAACTTGTTGCCAATGTTGTGGTCCACGTGTCCGTGGGTGGCCAACAGGTGTACGGGGCGCAGGTGGTTGCTCTCTATATAGTTTTTGATGGCTTGGCGCTCAGCCTCAAACTGTGCGCCACAGTCGATGATGACAGCCTCTTGTGTCTCATCGCTCACCACGTAACAGTTCTCTTGTATGACGTTGCATACGAAGCGTTTTATTTGTAGCATAACGTTCTTGTTATTCGTTGGTTATCTCCTTTAATCAAAGCGGAAGGTACAGCACATACTTTTCCTTGAACCACTCATCGTCGAAGAGGTCGGTGATGGGGGTTTGCTGCAAGATCTTGGCGAAGGGGCGCGTCTCCTCGGCGATGTTTCCGCCTTTGAGAACAAACAGGCCGTTGGGGTAGGCGTTGTGCTGGGTCTTGCTGATGTTCTTGCGAATGATCTTCACCAGGTCGGGCAGCGGCATGACGGCGCGCGACACCACGAAGTCGAACTTGTCTTTCTCCTCCTCGCCACGGCGATGCACAGGCTCCACGTTTTTCAGGCCGATGGCGTCGGCCACCTCCTGCGCCACACGCACCTTCTTGCCCGTTCCGTCGATGAGTCGGAAGTGGCAGTCGGGAAACATGATGGCCAACGGAATGCCTGGGAAGCCGCCTCCCGTGCCGAAATCGAGAATGCGTGTGCCCGGTTTGAAATGGCATGCCTTGGCGATGGCCAATGAGTGGAGCACGTGGTGCACGTAGAGGTTGTCGATGTCCTTGCGCGAGATGACGTTGATCTTGCTGTTCCAGTCGCGATACAAGCCGTCGAGCGCAGCAAACTGGCGCTGCTGCTCGTCGGTGAGATGGGGAAAATAGGATAGGATATGTTGCATGCTTATTGCTTATTTCTTACGGAGCAACTTAGACAGATGCTTGTTGCTGAAGGTGACACGTATCTCGCCCATGACGTGAGCGGCAATCTCGTCGGGGTTGTAGATGAAGGTGATGCCCTTCTCGTTGATGATGTAATTGTCGGGGATGTAAGGGTCGGTCCAGGCAAAGACGGTTAGGCTGTCTTGCAGTTGCTTGAGGTTTCTTACCTTAAATTGGCGAGCCAACTTGGCCACGATCATGGAGGTCAGTGGACGCTCATAGCCTGGGCGCAACACGTCGGTCAGATGGACGATGGCTCCTGTGCGCGCATTGAAGTTGCGGGCCCACGTTGCAGCCTGCCCATGTGCGCCACCGCTATAAAAATAGGTGTCGGCCAGGTAGTTGACAATGCTGTCGGCGCCTTGCTCCACGTGGGTGAACACGGTGTAGGAGCGGTTGTAGCTCGGTGCGCTCTCTTGGTCGTCGCGGTAAAGGTCCTTGTAGTCGGCCAAGTACATCTTGAAGAATCCCTCAGCAAACTGATGTGCGCCCTTCATCATATAAACGGAGGGAGCTTCCATTTGGGTTTGTGGCGGTGTCACGCCCTCGGCAAAGTCGGACAGCAGAAGGCACGACCGCAGCAAACTGTCGTTGAGCAGATTGGCGGCCT
>ERZ857629.2209-NODE-2209-length-18878-cov-11.469904_pt1 | contig 18878 bp, 19 predicted proteins | sample MGYA00519700_ERZ857629 | MGnify/ENA primary metagenome ERZ857629 (study PRJEB31778, sample SAMEA3449351) | human gut metagenome | biome: human gut; feature: human-associated habitat; material: faeces | place: United Kingdom | collected 2010/2012 ...
TATTCTACTCATTTTTGTTAGTCCTCCTTAAAATATAATAAACAGATTAGAGCAACGCCCGATAATGGCGTATAGTGTCCCCGTCTCGGTGTCCTCCACAAGTCCGCCGTTGATACCATAAACCCCGGAGGAATAGCCCACTTTTTCAAGCCTGCGAAGCGTGTAAATATATTCGCTCGGCTTATTGGTGTAATCTTCGGCAACGCCCAGCCGCACAAGCTGGCGTAATTCTTTTTGCGTGTATTTTCTCATTGTCCGCGCCTCCTTCCTTATTCCGTCACTATGGAACGATACAAGTGCAATACACGGCTTGCGGCTTGGCGCAATGCTCTTGCTTGCGTGTCGAGCCATTCTTCTCTGCTGTTCGGTCTGCGCTCGCCGTAGTGGGTTTTTCTGAGTTCGGACGGGCAACAAAGGCGCTCCGCAATATCAGAATTATAGATCAGGGAAGAGCCGCCCCAGCTGTAGGCGTCCCAATCACTCGCCCCGTTCAGCATCCACAATTTACACTCTGCGCCGGGCTCCGGGTTTCGCCCCTCGTACTCTGCCCGCTCTTCGAGTTCTTGCACCAGCTCGAAGGCGTAAAGGGTAACGCCTTTGTCCCATGCGCTGCGATCTTTACGGGCTTCCAACGCTGTATTGATCTTTTCGTAAATCGTCATTGTCTTTTCCTCTCGTTCTTCTTTTGCTTTTTCCACGGGCTGCGGGTTTACTTCTACAATCGGCTTACCACGGCGGCGGGCTTCCTCTACATCATAATCAGCGGCGGGCGATACGCTAACCCATGTATATTTGCTGCTATAATAGGCTTCTACATCTGCGGCGGTTTCAGCGTGGGCGATATTCGCACAATACACGTTTTCGGAATACTGAAATGTTACATTGAAATATTGTTTCATTGTTTTATTTCCTCCTTGATTTTTCACGGAGACGGCCTTATAATTTATTTGCCGCTCTCCTTGGCGGTGCGCTCCGTGTGGCTTGCTGTGCTGCGGGGCGCTTTTTCTTTTTCCCCAGGCTCGCAGGGGCTGCGGCGTTTATCTGTTTTGTGGGGTGTACAGCTCCACCCGTGCAGGTCTTGCGCAGGCTGTCCGGCTGCCCGCTGCCTGGTGTTGTCCTTCGTTCGTGCCGGTTTCGTAATTTACATTTACAATTATACATAAAATAATAGTAATGTCAATAGCGTTCTTACAATTTTTCTTGAATTTTTGTAAAAATGCATTGTTGCAGGTGCTGCCGGTGCTCGTTGGGGGGAATGGGGAATATGCGGACGGAACGGGCGGCGGGGTTAGCTGTTCGAGTACCCAAACCGCAAAAAGACCCGATTTGCCTGTTAGTGGCAAGGTGTGGTTTTGAAAATCGCCGAAAAATAAAAAAGGCAGTTTTTGAAATTGTATCGAAGTAAAAAACAAAGGTTATCGTAAATAAAATTACAATAACCATTGACATATAACTGTAATTGTGATATTATGCAGAAAAAGAGATAAGCGGAGGAAACGAAAATGATGTATGAAATGAAACGGGCTTGCGTTTATACAAGGGTTTCTACCGATGCGCAGGGAGAAGACGGCAAGGTGTCACTCCCCGAGCAGGAACGAATGGCAAAGGCGTTTATTGAGAGCAAGGGCTGGCGGTATATAAAGACCTATGAAGATAATGGATATACGGGGCGAAACATGAACAGACCTGCGCTACAGGAGATGCTGAAAGATATTCGTAACGGGGAAGTTGATGCAATTGTTATTTTCAAACTAGACCGTCTTTCAAGGAAGCAGCGAGATACATTGACGATTATCGAAGATAGCCTTTTGAACAATGGTGTTGACCTTGCCAGCTTGAACGAGACATTAGACACCACTACTCCTTGGGGTAGAGCGATGATCGGTATTCTTTCTTCATTCAATCAGTTGGAGAGCGAAAACATTGCCCTCCGCACAAAAATGGGCAGGTATGCAACCGCAAGAGAGGGCGGATATGCAGGAGGTAAGCCGCCTCTTGGATATCGTGCTGAAAATGGGCAGCTCGTAATTGTGCCGGAGGAAGCCGAAATTGTCCGCAAGGTGTTTGAGCTAAAGGCACAAGGCAAGACTTTACAGGGCATTGCTGATATTCTGAATGAGATGGGCTATCGGAGCAAAAAAGGCAATATGTTTAAGCATTCTGCTATTCAAACCATTCTCGCAAACAAAAGCACTTACTTAGGTAATTATAAATACGGCGAAGAAAGCTGCGAGCACACGCATGAGCCGATTTTAACTCAGACATAACAATCCGCAGCCAATTTACTCAAAACACTTGCAAAAGACCAAGATTATGGTACAATGGTAATAGATAGGTGCTGCATATGTTGTGTTTGTCGTACACATGGCATAAGCGAGAAAGATACTATAGATTGGATCGGAGATGTTGTCATGCAAACAGTTTCTATTATTTTTTCTCTTATAGCTGTTCTCGGATTAATAGCCGCACCTGTTTTGTTGATTATTTGGATTGTTCGGAAGGTTAGAAAGAAGCCTAAAATGAGTTGGTTTAAGTGGTTCTGGGTTTCATTGGCGGCAGTTATTACAATTGCTGTACTTACTTCGCCAATCACATGGTGTAAGCATGAGGATAAGCTTGTTGAGACTAAAGAGCCGAGTTGTACGGTTGACGGATATGAAAAGTATCATTGCGATTTGTGCGGCCGAGACTTAACTAAGGAGATCAAATGTTTGGGACATGATATGCAAGATGTAAGCCAAGTCGATCCCACTTATGAAAACGACGGCAAAATTGTAATGATATGTAGTCGCTGCGGTTATGAGAAGACCGAAGTTCTTGAAAAATTAGAAAAGCCTGCTGAGAAAACCAAAACAAATAATAAAGATGACGGCAAAAAATCCGAAGCAAATTCCGAACAATCCACACAAGGCGAGGAAAACGCCGTTGGCACTGCTACTTTTGAAGAAATTTACAAGGCATACAAAGAAAATGAGTTGGTAGCTGATGACCTTTACGAGGGAAATCGCTATAAGGTGACTGCCAAAATCAACGGCATGACCACTGACGGCTTGGCCAATCTTACAGGCGGCGCTATGCTTACACTTGAGAAAAAGGTCGGCAAGACAATTGTTTTCTTCTATGCTGAGTTTGAGAAGGAGCAGGAAGAAAATTTGAAGACCGTCAAAGTTGGTGACACGATCACCTTTATTGGCGAGTGTGGTAGTGCCGGTTACTGGTCAGATTGTGAGTTGGTTATGGAATGAAGTTTATCGCTTACATAATTGAATGCTTTATCGTTATATTCGCCATAGCGCTGTTATTGGCGTATGTGATACCGAGAATTTTATAAAGTAGGCTCTTGCGAGGGCAAGGGTGACAGCCAAGGGGCTATCCGTGTAGAAATACATGGGTAGCCCTTTTTTTGTTTTATTTGAGGAATAAATATGGATTATGAAAAGATCGCAGGCTCTATAAATTCTGCGATTGTGAAAAGCCCCGATGATAAAGGTGCGTATAATGACCTGTTTTCGCTTTGCAGGGCGTGGGAGACAGAAGATTTTGCCGCAGCCCACGCAGCCAATAAGGCGCTAAAGGCTAAGTGCGCTGCGCAGCTTCGGGTGAGCGCAAATAAAGCGGCGTTTTACGAGCAATGGCGAAAATGCCTGCTGTTTGAAGCGCCGCACGATTTTGATAGCTATTTGACATACATGGAGCTCGATAGGGAAGCGAGCAAGCGATTTTACCAGCCGAGGAAGAAACAGCTTAAGCCCGTGGTCGATGCCTTACAGGCTCTTTGCGGAGATGATGAGCTTGATTTGCTGGCTGTGAGCTTGCCGCCCGGCGTGGGCAAGACCACCCTCGCTATTTTCTTGCTTACATGGATAGCGGGGCGTGATCCCAATCACCCCAATCTTACCGGCAGCCACTCAAACTCATTTGTTCGTGGCGTGTATGATGAGTGCTTGAGAATGTTTGACGCACAGGGGGAGTATCTTTGGCATGATGTATTTCCCGATGTGCAGGTCAGCAATACTAATGCTAAGGATTGCCGCATCGACCTTGATAAGCGGCAGCGCTTCGAGACGCTAGAGTTCACCTCTATAGGTACAGGAAACGCCGGTCTGTTTCGTGCGGCAAATTTGCTTTACTGTGATGACTTGGTTTCGGGCATTGAGGTCGCACTTTCCAAGGAGCGGCTTGATAAGCTGTGGGAGACTTATACCACTGACTTGAGACAGCGTAAAATCGGAGACAAATGCAAGGAGCTTCATATCGCCACTCGGTGGAGCGTACACGATGTTATAGGCCGCTTAGAGCGGGAGTATGAGAATAACCCACGGGCTAAATTCATTCGTTTTCCGGCTATGGACGGGAACGACGAAAGCAATTTCGATTATGAATACGGTGTGGGGTTTACTACTAAATTTTATCGAGAACAGCGAGACATTATGGACACAGTTAGCTGGAAAGCGCTGTACATGAACCAGCCTATAGAGAGGGAAGGACTTTTGTATCACGAAAACGAGTTGCGTCGGTACTTCGATTTGCCCGATAAAGAGCCTGACGCAATCATTGCGGTATGCGACACAAAGGACAGAGGCACGGACTACTGCGCTATGCCTATTGCGTATCAGTATGGCGATGATTATTACATTGAGGATTTTGTTTGCGACAATTCTGCGCCGGAAGTGGTAGAGGCAAGATTGGTTTCAAAACTGTTGCAGCATAAAGTTCAAGCAGCAAGGTTTGAAAGTAATTCAGCTGGTGGGCGTATTGCAGCAGAAGTGCAAAAGTGCATAAAGGAAAAAGGCGGTCGAACAAAGATTACCACCAAGTTTTCTACAACAAACAAGGAAACTCGAATAATTATTGCCGCTGGGTACGCAAAAGAGCACTTTCTATTTAAAGACGAAAGCACTTATAAGGACAATAAGGAGTATAGGCTTGCGTTGAATATGATGTGTAGTTATACAATGACTGGAAAAAACAAAAATGACGATGTGGTTGACAGTATTGCAATGCTGGTCGACTACTCAGAAACATTTCGCATGGCAAAAGTGGAAATTATGAAGAGACCGTTTTGAGGGGGGGTATTATTTATGCCTATCAAAAAGCACTCATGACACCCTCTAAAGGCAAAGGAGCAAATCAGAGGAGCTACAGATAGTTTGCTCAAAGTCTAAACGGTGCAAAAATCGAGGTTTTCAAGCGTCCTTGTTAGCGCACTTGGCTTCCAAATATTATGATAAAACGCAACTTTGTGTGTGTTTGCTTGACTTCATACATTATATATAATAATGTAGGGAATATAAAAAGGGGGTGTTGCAAATAGCGGCTAATATGCTATTCGGTCGTCGAGTTATTTATACCGATGTTGTCGAAATTGATGACGGGAATGTTGTCAGTGTTTTGAAAAAGGCGCTAATTGCACACTTGGATAACAGCGCAAATATTAACTATCTGTATCGCTATTACCGTGGAGACCAGCCGATAATCAACCGCAAGAAAGATGTTAGGCCGGAGATCTGCAACAGGATAGTTGAGAACAGGGCTAACGAGATCGTGTCGTTCAAGGTCGGATATCTTATGGGTGAGCCTGTCCAGTATGTCAGCAGAGACGATGACGAGGAAACGACCTCAAAGGTGCTGCTGCTCAACAGCTATGTGATATCCGAGGACAAGGCCGCTAAGGACAAGGAGCTTGCAGATTGGTTTCATATCTGCGGCACGGCTTATCGTATGGTCTTGCCGGATGTCGAGGTCGACTTGGACGAGGACGAAGCCCCGTTCGAGATTTTCACGCTTGACCCCCGCTTTACCTTTGTCATCTATTCCAGCGCTCTCGGCAATCCGCCTGTAATGGCGGTCAAGTACATAACTAAGGAAGATGGCACGGTCGTATATTCCTGCTACACTGAGACCCACTATTACGAAATTGAAAATTTAGGGGTCATCACATGCAGCGAGGAACAGATACTCGGTATTCCCATAATCGAGTACCCCGCCAATTCCGCAAGGCTCGGCGCTTTTGAAATTGTGCTTCCGCTATTGGATGCGATAAATACCACCGAAAGCAATCGCTTAGATGGTGTGGAGCAGTTTGTACAGGCGCTCATGCTTTTCCACAATGTCGACATTTCCAATGAGGATTTCGCTAATCTCCGCAGTGAGGGCGCTATCAAGTTCAAGGATATTGACCCGCAAACCAAGGCGGAGATCGATTATCTCACCTCGGAAATGAATCAGACGCAAACTCAGACGCTCGTTGACAGTATGTATGAAACGGTGCTGACCATTTGCGGTATGCCGAACAGAAACGGCGGCTCGTCCACTTCCGATACCGGCACAGCGGTCATCATGCGTGACGGCTGGTCGTCGGCAGAGGCAAGGGCAAAGGACACCGAGCTGGTTTTCAAGAAGTCAGAAAAGGAATTTCTCAAGCTTTTGCTGCGCATTTGCCGAGACCTGAGCGATCTCACCTTGAAGCTTTCCAATGTTGAAATTCGCTTTACAAGGCGAAATTATGAGAATATCGCTCAAAAAGCTGATGTATTGGTCAAAATGCTCAGCAATCCCCAAATTGCGCCGGTGCTCGCCTTTACCCACTGCGGCATGTTTTCCGATCCGCAGCTTGCCTATAGGATGAGCAAGGATTATATGGAACAACAGCAAAGAAAGGCTGCGGAGGTGAACGCCGATGGAAATGAAAACAAAGCCGGTGCTTCGGGTAACGCCGGAGATGGTAGCGGTAATAGAACAGGCGCTGAGCCAGCGCAGCAAAATTGAGATCGGCGTAAAGAACAACAAAATTTGCATTTGGGAAATCAAAAGCAAAACTAAATATGAAAAGCCTATTGCATAGGGCATTAGGAACAGCCAACTAGGGGCTATCGATATCGAAAAGATATTGATAGCCTCTTTTCTTTTCTTCATTTTTCTCCCTCTCCTCCGCCCTTGGGCTCTGCGGAGCGTCCATGAAAGCTCGCCATTTGCACCGAATGAGAAAGGCGGGAGAAAGAAGCAAACAAGTGGCGTTATGCCGTTTGGAATATTAGCGGTAGGGAAACCGCTTTAACAAATCGCAAAAGGGAGACAACCCTATCAAAAACAGAAAATCGTGCTGAGTGAACAGCCTTGTTAAACGCAGGAGGTAATCATCATGGCAAAAATCGACACAAGCACCATCGACGGTTATGAAAGCATGACTGCTGATGAAAAAATCAAGGCTCTTGAGGAATTCGAGTATAACGATAATTCAACAGAGCTTGAAAGGTACAAATCCGCAGCGTCTAAAGCTAATTCCGAGGCTGCCTCTTGGAAGAAAAAGCACAATGAGCTTCTTTCCGAGGACGAGCGCAAGAAGCAGGAACAGGCAGACAGCCTCGCTCAGATGCAAGCCGAGCTCGAGGAACTCCGAACAAGTAAAAAAATCAGCGAGTACAAGGCAAAATTCGTTGCGCAGGGCTACGATGAAGCGCTTGCTGAGGACACAGCTAAGGCGATGGCTGCCGGAAACAGTGAAAAGGTTTTTGCGAACAATCAGAAGTTCCTTGATGATTACGCAAAAAGAGTTAAGGCGGACGCTCTTAAAAAGACCCCGAGGCCTACCCCCGGGCAGGGCGAGGTCGACCCGCAGAATTACGATGAGAAAATCGCAAATGCGCAGAAAAGCGGTGATATCACGGCTGCTGCGTACTACACCCGCCTAAAGGCTCAGGCCGAGGCGGAGCGCAAGAAAGAATAAAGGAGACTATCACTAAATGGCAGATACTTTTGCTACCAGTTTCGGAGTGCTTAATTACTCCGGAATGCTTTTCAATAAAGGCAATGTCAGAACTCCGCTGTCCTCAATTATAGGCGGCAGAGCAAAGACTACTAATCATGTCGAGTTCGTTACCGGTCAGGAGTTTACCAGCGGCGGCGGCACTCAGCCTGCTATCAGCGAGACTGCATCGCTTACTGCGCCTGACGCAACCGTAGTGACCCGTAGTCAGAACACGAATGTAACTCAGATCTTCCAGGAAAGCGTGGGCATTTCCTACGGCAAGATGTCCAACATGGGCACTCTGAGCGGCATCAATATCGCAAATCAGCAGGCTAACCCCATAAACGAGCTCGATTTTCAGGTCGCCGCAAAGATGATGAAGATCAATGCGGATATCGAGTACACCTTCATTAACGGCGCTTATAACAAGGCAACCACCGACGCAACCATCAACAAGACCCGTGGTCTCGTCACTGCAATAACCACCAATAAGACCGCAATGGCATCTAAGCCTCTCGGCCTGTGGGATATTGCAGACATGGTCAAGAAAATCTATGGTCAGAACGCCCCCACTAACGGTCTGTGCCTGTGGTGCGATGCGACCACGATGTTCCAAGTCAATGCAGATGCAGTTCAGAACGGCCTGTCCGTAGTGCCTGCGTCCCGTGAGATCAACGGCATTGCTCTTTCGAGTGTTGTGACACCTATCGGTGTTGTTTACCTGTATCTCGGCGAGTACCTGCCCGCCGGTACTGCGTTGCTTCTCAACCTCGATGTAATCGCACCTGTATTCCAGCCTGTCCCTGGCAAGGGCAACTTCTTCCTTGAGCAGCTTGCAAAGACCGGCGCAGGCGAGAAGTACCAGCTCTTTGGTCAGATCGGCCTTGACCACGGTCCCGAGTGGTATCACGGCAAGTTTACCGGCATCTCGACCGAGTTCACCGCACCTACTTACAGCCGCAGCGTATTCGTTGCAAACGCAGCCGATTTTAAGTCGCAGGCTACCGGCACTTAATAAAACGCACAGTAGAAAGGAGTAAGCAGCATGACGGATGTTGACAAGCTGGTGATGCTCAGAGGTATGACCGGCGAGGAAAACGAGGAAGCGCTCATTACCTATCTCGGCATTGCGGGCGACAAGATCTGCCGCAAAGCATATCCGTTTTCTCGCACTGTAAAGGTCGTCCCCGAACAGTACGGCTTTGTTCAAGTTGAGATCGCTGCTTACCTGCTCAACAAACGAGGCGCAGAGGGTCAGACGGCGCATAGTGAAAATGGAATTACTCGCACTTATGAAAATGCCGATATTCCCTCTGCGCTTTTACGAGACATTATCCCATTCGCATCACCCATCGGAGGCCGGAATGAAGATACTGGAACGGAATAAAACGCCTTTTTGGTATCAGCTTTTTGACCGAACGAAAACGGTTGAGGACGAGTATGGCAATGAAGTCGGATCGGCGGTCGTTTACAAGGACGCTGTCGAAATGAAAGGTAACATATCCTCGGCTACCGGCTCGGCGCAGGTCGAGCAATTCGGCAATTTTGCGGGGTATGACAAGGTCATCGTCGTTGATGACATGAGCTGTCCTATTGAGGAAACAACGGTTTTGTTTATCGACAAAAAGCCGGAGTATGACGCAGAGGGCAATCCGCTTTTTGATTATGTGGTCAAGCGTGTTGCCAAATCGCTCAATGTTATTGCCTACGCCGTCAAAAGGGTTGATGTGTCATGAAAAAGGTCAGTGTACCGCTGTCCGTAGCCGGAATTAACGAGCTGAAAAAGTCGCTTAAGGAATACAGAGCTTGGCAAGAACAGCGAGCGAGGGTGTTTCTTGAGCGTTTGGGCGAGCTGGGCATAGAGATAGCCAGTGTGAAATTCAGCACGGCTATATATGACGGCACGAACGATGTAGATGTCCAAATAGAGGAGCGGGGCGAAAACGCCATAGCTGTTGTGGCTACCGGCAACGCAACGCTTTTCATCGAGTTTGGCACGGGCATCGTTTATGCGGATAACCACCCCGAAGCCCAAGACCACGGGATGACCCGTGGCGGCTACGGCGCAGGCAAAGGCAAACAAAACGCTTGGGGCTATTACGGTGAGGCCGGTACTAACGGCAAAGAGGTCGTCAAAAGTGACGGCAGAACGGTCGTCATAACCCACGGCAACCCCGCAAATATGTCGATGTACGAGACAACGAAAGAGCTTGAGGCGAGATTTAAGGCGCTGGCAGAGGAGGTGTTCAAATGATAGATATCGAAAACCAAATTTACACTCCCATTGCTAAGGCACTTAGAGGCAAGTTCTCCGGCTTGACCGTCAGCGGTGAATATGTGAATGCTCCGAGCGGCTTCCCTTATGTGAGCATCGTGGAACAGGACAACTTCACCACGCGGGCGCACTTGGACAGCAGCGATACCGAGGCGTTTGCGACGCTCATGTACGAGGTGAATGTTTATTCAAACAAAAGCACTGCCAAGAAAGCCGAGTGCCGAGAGATCATCTCGTTCATCGACACTTTCATGTATCAAAAGAATTTCAGACGCATTTCACTTGCGCCTGTTCCAAACTTGGAAAACGCAACGATCTACCGCCTCGTAGCCCGTTACAGGGCAGAAACGGACGGTACGAACATTTACAGGAGGTAATCAATGGCAATAAGCACATATAAGGTCTTCCTTATGAAGAAGGGGGACACGGGCGACACATGGGCAAAGCTCGTTGATATAAAGGAATTTCCCGATCTCGGCGGCGAGCCCGAAATGCTTGAGACCACCACGCTGAGCGACAAAATGCAGACCTACATAGCCGGTATTCAGTCCCTTGACGGTCTGACTTTCACGGCAAACTACGATATGGCCACTTTCAAAACGCTCAAGGCGCTTGAGGGCAAAAAGGCCAGCTACGCAGTATGGTTTGGCGGCACAGAGGCATCGGGCAATGTAACTCCCACCGGCGACAACGGCAAGTTCAGCTTTGACGGCGAGCTTTCCGTTTATCCTAACGGCGGTGGTGTAAACGAGGTCGTGGGCATGACGGTATCTATTGCTCCGTCCACGGTCATCAACTTCGCTGAGGGCTCGTAAGGAGGTTACATTATGGCAAAACAGCTTACTATCAACGACCCTGCGACCGGCGTTACCTATACGCTGGAGTATACACGAAAGACAATTGAGATGATGGAGAAAAACGGCTTTGTCATTTCCGACATGGATCGCAAGCCTATGACGCTTTTGCCTGCGCTCTTTGCAGGTGCGTTCCTTGCCCATCATCGTTTTGTAAAGCGTGATGTCATCGACGATGTTTACGCAAAGCTTAACCACAAGGACGAGCTTATCGGTGCGCTTGTGGAGATGTACAATGACCCGCTTATGGCTCTGTTTGATGAGCCCGAGCAGCATGAAGACGAAGCGGGAAACCCGAGTTGGAAGGCTGGCTGGTAAGCGGCCAATCTTCCGTAAATGATGGGGGCGGCGGCGGACAAAGCCCCAGCCCCCGTTTTGCTTACACAGATAAATTTTATGAGCTTTTTCCTTATTACCTGTCTATAGGCATGACCTATGAGCAGTATTGGGAACAGGATTGCGAGCTGGTCAAATACTATCGCCGTGCGGCACGGATAAAACGAGATTTGAAAAATCAAGATGCGTGGTTGCATGGCGCATATTTTTATGAGGCGCTGCTTGATGCCGCCCCGGTATTACGGGCGTTTGCCAAGAAAGGCACTAAGCCCACGCCTTATAGGGATAAGCCTTATGAGCTGTATGTCCAAAGCGACAGCTCGGAGAAGAAAGAGCAGGTCGAGGAAAAGCAAAATGATAAAGCAAAGGCTTTTATGTTGGCATTTATGATGTCCAACAACAAGAAGTTTGAAAACAAAGGTGGTGTGCCCGATGGCTGATAATGTCGAACTACAGGGCTTGGAATTTCAGATCGTCAATGACAGCGCCGCAGCTGTTAAAGGCATGGAAGCACTGAGCACCACACTTGAACGATTAAAAAAAGCGACCTCCGGCGGCACAAGCGGACTTAGTAGAACTGCCACGGGGATAAGCCAAATAAGCAATGCATCAAAGAGCTTCAACAGCTCTGAGGCGGGCGTGAAGATCAGAGAGCTTGCGGTCGGGCTTGCGACCCTCAGAGATGTAGGCAAGGTCACAATATCTGCTTCTATCGCCAATCAGATAAACGCTATAAGCGGCGCTCTTAACGGTGTAAACACCGACACCAAAGACAAGCTCATCGGGCTTGCGGATGGTCTGAGACCGCTTTCCGAGCTCGGCAAATCAAGGCTGACCACATTTATCAATCAGCTTAAAAAGCTCCCCGAGGTGACGCAGGAGCTTGAAAAAGTCGACATGGACAAGTTCACAAAGCAGATGCAGGACTTGACAGCGGCTATGAAGCCGTTAGCGGATGAAATGCAGAAGGTTTCCAACGGCTTTTCGGCGTTCCCCGCCAAGATACAAAGGCTCATTACCAGCACCCAGCAGGGGCGCAAAAGTGTAGGCGCTTTCGGCAAAGCGACCGGCGCGCTGAAATTGGGCGGATTTATTGTATCTTTGCGCACTGCTGCGAGTTGGATAGGCAAGGCTATCACGCTGTCTAATAAGTATCAGGAAGACTTGAATTTGTTCACAGCTTCCATGGGAAAGTATGCGGCAGCGGCGCAGGAATACGCCGAAAATGTGTCCGAGGTCATGGGTATTGACCCTGCCGAGTGGATGCGTAATCAGGGCGTTTTTATGACGCTTGCTACAGGTTTGGGAACTACGAGTGACAAAGCTGCGTTGATGAGCAAAAACCTAACGCAGCTCGGCTATGATATAAGCTCATTTTTCAACATCTCTACCGAAAATGCTATGCAGAAATTGCAGTCTGCTATGTCGGGCGAATTAGAGCCTGTCCGCAGATTGGGCTATGCTCTTTCACAGAATAGTTTGCAGGAGCTTTACGGCAAGGAAGTTGTTGCTTCGGTTTCAAAGGATTACAAAGAACTCGAAAACGCATTAAGCGATACTGGGCTTGCTCAGTTAGCTGTTGAAATGGGCTTTAACAGGAATATTTCAACAATGACGGAAGCCGAGAAAGTTCAGCTTCGTTATATTGCGCTTATGAAGCAGAACACCGTGGTGCAGGGCGACATGGCTCGCTCGCTTGAAGCACCGGCAAACCAGCTCAGAATATTGCAGGCGCAGTTCACTATGGCAGCAAGAGCAATAGGTAACATATTCATTCCTATACTCAACAAGATACTGCCTGTAGCGATTGCTGTTTTGCAGGTCATCAGGGATATTGCGAATGCCATAGCTGAGCTGTTCGGATTTCAGTTGACCGAAATCGATTACTCGGGGCTTGATAACGCAACATCAAGCGCCGGTGGGCTAACGGATGAGCTGGGCAATGCAAGCTCAGCGGCAAAAGAGCTTAAAAAGTACCTTGCCGGTTTTGACGAGCTGAATGTTATGCCCTCTAACTCAAGCGGCAGCGGCTCGGGTGCAGGTGCATCCGGCGGCGGTGGTTTTGGCTTTGAGCTGCCCGAGTACAATTTCCTTGGCGAGGAGCTGAATAAGAATGTCAGCGAGCTAAAGGAAAAGCTTGCGCCGATATTGAAAATCGTATTGGCTATTGCAGCCGGATTTGCAGCATGGAAAATCGGCAAAGGTGTTATCACTGCTGTTACGGCGCTGAAAAGTGGTTTTGCCGCATTTGCAGCTTCGGGAGCGGGACAGGCTATCTTTTCAAAACTCGCAGCAGCGTTGGCCGGAGTGGCTTTGCAATTCAATGTAGCAGGCGGCGGCGTAGAAGGATTTTTAGCTGTATTAGGCTCAGCCAGTAAAGTTGCTGGCCCGTTTGCAGTGATCTTGACGGTTATTATCGCAACCATCAAAACGCTTATTGAACGGTGGGACGATATCAAAGCAGCATTTTCCAACTCTTTAGATAAATTGAAAGTCAGCGAGCGCTTACAGGCGGTAAACGACAAATTGGATTTGTTGGGTAAAAAGCTGGGCTGGGTTGATGGCTTTTGGAAAGGTCTTAAATCCACCATTGGAAAATTGATGGATTTCATCGGCGGAGTTGTAATCACTGTAATTGGCGGTGGTCTGACTGGGTTGATCAATGGCTTGGTTGAGTTCTTTGACGGAGCAATTACGGCCATAACAGGCGTTGTTGATGCGCTTAAAGGAATTGGGCAGTTTTTCAAAGGCGTTTTCACCGGCGATTTGGAACTCGTGAAACAGTCGTTTTCAACATTTGGCTCAGGTATTAAAAAAATATTTTCGGGAGTTGTCAAAGCGCTTACAAAGTCTTTCACCGAATGGGTCAAAGGAGTTATCCAAGGGGTTTCTGATTTAGGAGAAACTCTGCTCGGCGTTTCGATACCTGACATTGTGAATGGCATAAAAGATGCCTTCAACACGGTCGGAGATACCATAAGCCGAATTTTTAGAGACTGCTGGATGACTGTAAAGGGAATATGGATAGTGGCTTCGGAGTGGTTTAAGAAAAATGTTACGAAGCCATTAACGGAACGCTTTGAGAATGTTAAGAATGATATAGTGGAAAAGTTTCAGCTGGCCAAAAACATCAGCGAATATGCATGGAATACTGTTAGTTCATGGTTTAGTGCGAATGTCATAGACCCATTGAAAGGGAATTTTGAGCGTTTTAAAGAAAACACCTCGAATGTGTTTTCATCCTTAAAAAACGGCATTATCAAAAAGTGGTCAACAGTCAAAGATTGGTTTAAGAAAAATGTCATTAGCCCGATAAAGAACATGTTTAATAACATGGATTTAAAGTTCAAGATGCCGCATTTTTCGTGGTCTTCCCAGCCTGCTTCGGGATGGATGGCAAAGGTATTAGATGCAATTGGTTTGCCCACAAGTTTGCCAAAGCTCTCAGTAAAATGGTATGCGCAAGGCGGCTTCCCCGATGAGGGTGAGCTTTTCATCGCCCGTGAGGCGGGTGCAGAAATGGTCGGCAGCATCGGCCGCAGAGCCGCAGTTGCCAATAATGATCAGATAGTCGAGGCTATCTCAGCCGGTGTTTATCAGGCTGTCAGAAACGCAAACGGCGGAAACGGCGCAGGCAACCGTAATACCACGGTCGTTGCTCAGTGTGACGGTAAGACGCTTTTCAAGATCGTTGTCGACGAGAACAATAAGGTAGTTCGTACTACCGGCGCATCGCCGCTGTATGCGTAAGGAGACAGTATGGCGATTTTAACAATAACAAAGAAAGACGGAACAGTTATTCCGCTTAAAGACCCCGCAAGCATGACATGGGGGCTGTCCGATATCGATGCTGACAGCACAGGTCGAAATCAATCGGGCGATTTGTATCGTGACAGAGTAGCCACGAAAAGAAAGCTGACCCTTGAATGGCCGCCGCTCAGCATGGCAGAGTGCTCAACATTGCTGAACGCTGTTGACGATGTGTTTTTTACGGTGTCCTATCCCGATGCTAAGTTGGGAGCGATGCGCACTATGACGGCGTATGTCGGAGACAGAACATCTCCGATGTACAGTCTCATCGACGGCGTTTGGCTGTGGGAGAGTTTGTCTATGAATTTCATCGAGAGGTGATATATGTACACAGTAACGCAAGATTTTCACGATGCGTTTTCGGACTTGGGGCGTGACACTATATACATAAAAGCTGTGTTCAATGGTGAGACCGAGTTAGGCTCGGACGAGCTTCAGGAGCTTATCGTGACCGAGCAATTCGGAGCATCGGGCGGCGTGACCGTCGGCTCGGCGTTTTCGTCAAGCTGCAAGCTGACCATGTATGTACAGGACGGGCTTGCGCTCAGAAACGGTTATTTTGTACCTTATGTGGGCATTGATGTTGACGGCGAGACCGTTTATGTACCGAAAGGTAAGTTTTATATCCCCTTGGATGGAGTAGAGAAAACCGGCAGGCTATGGGTCACAGTTACAGGCTATGACCGCATGGCCTCGCTGGCGGGGGACTATATCCCCGCTATCGAGTTTCCGGCAACACCGGCGCAGATACTTGCGGATATATGCGAGCAGACGAATTTGACCGCACCCGTGGTGACTTTGCCGGAAATTCAAATAGAGACCGCCTATGCGGGCAGCTACCGAGAACAATTAGGCTGGCTTGCCGGTCTGATAGGCTGCAATGCCAAATTTGACGCTGTGGGCAATCTCGTGTTCGTGTGGTACACCGAAAGCGGCTTGACCGTTACGCACGACACGCAGCAAATGAACGGCTTGCAGCTTACAGGCGATACATTTGCTATCCAAAGCATAACCACCGGCACAGAGAATAATGTCATCACTGCCGGAGGCGGAACAAGCATCACATTTGTAAATCCCTACATCACCGAAGAAGTCGCAGAGACCGTACTTGATCTTGTTGAAAACACGCCGATGCAGCCATGCACTTTAAAGTGGCGTGGTGACCCATCGGTCGAAGCCGGTGACATTCTGAGCGTTATCGGTGAGGATGGCATAACGGCACTGCCGGTGTTCGTCATGGAACAGGTACTGAGTATAAAGGGCGGCATGTCCTGTGAGACTACCTGCTATTCCGTAGGCGACAAAGACTACAATGTAAAAAACCCTGTCTCGCAGCAGATAGAGCGAGTGTATAACAGCATAACGGAAAGCTTCCGCAATGCGACCGAAAAAATAGTAGGTGCTAAGGGCGGTTATTATGAAATAACCTATGACGAGGATGGTTTCCCGACAGGTTGGACGCTGCGTGATGCCTCAACTATCGCCGAAAGCAAAAAGATGTGGATAATGTCGACGGGCGGCTTGGGTTTCTCCACCGATGGCGGCAAGACCGTTAGCCAAATTGCCCTAACATCCGATGGCTATGTGAACGCTACGGCCTTAGCGGTAGGGTCTCCGAACGCCGACGGCACATCCGAAATTACTTACTTAGACAAATGGTTTAGGTTTAGTAAGGACGGCTTGGAGATCGGCAGCAGCGATGACGGCGAAAATATAAAGCTTCGGCTAGATAATAACCGTATATCGTTCCTAAGCGATGATATGGAAGTAGCGTATATCAGCAGCAACAAGCTTTACATAACCGACGGCGAGTTTTTGAGCCGATTGGTGCTTGGCAATTTCGGCTTTATTCCCCGCCAGAACGGCAACTTGTCATTTAAGAAGGTGAAATAATGGCTAAGAGCGGCAGCTTTACCGGCTCAACGAATAATGAATATATCGTTCCGAAAATAACTTGGAGCGCAACACAAAGCGTTTCAGGCAATTATTCCGATATCACGGCAACATTGACATACAGCCGAACAAATACAGGATACACGACCGGCGGCACATGGAACGGCTCAATAACCATTAACGGCACAAAAGCCACCGGCTCTAAATATATTGAGATCACCCATAATTCAAACACGACTGCACTGACCGCTAAGACGAGGGTTTACCACAAAACGGACGGCAGCAAGAGCATAACGATCTCAGCTTCCGGCAGCATTAGCGGAACAAGCCTCAGTTCAACTACCATTGGTCAAGAGGTAACGCTTGATACCATTCCAAGGGCGACAACGCCTGTGCTTTCGGCATCAAGCGTGGATATGGGGGGCACTGTTACGATAACGCTCGATAGAGCCTCGACTAGCTTCACACATAGGCTTTCATATTCGTTTGGCTCGCTTACAGGGCAGACCTCCGGCATAAGCAGTCCGGCAGCGCAGGACACCTCAAGGACATTTACACCGCCTTTGTCGCTTGCAGATCAAATACCAAAAGCAATAAACGGGACTTGCACTATTACTTGCAAAACCTATAACGGCAGCACGCTGATTGGAACAAAGACAGTGAAGCTGACGGTGAGAGTACCGGCAAGCGTCGCCCCGACAATCAACAGCGTTTCTGTAAAAGAGGCAACAGCCGGAATTGCCGAAAAATTCGGAGTTTTTGTTCAACGAAAATCAACCCTTTCAGTCGCAATATCCGCTTCGGGTGCACATGGTAGCTCAATTTCATCTTATCGGACTATGCTTCAGTCCACGACTTATAATGGTTCAACATTCACATCAAATGTCATTACCGCTAGCGGCACTGTGACACTAAAAACAACGGTGACTGACAGCCGAGGGCGCACAGCAAGCAGAGAAACAAACATTACAGTTGTTGCATATTCGCCGCCGCAAATTACATCAATGCAGGTTTATCGTATAGATACAAACGGCAACGCTTCCGATGAGGGTGAGCGAATTGCGATCAGCGTAAAGTATTCTGTTGCATCCGTTGACAACAAAAATACTCGGACATACAAGATCAGTTACAAGCAGTATGACGCTGCGAGCTTCACGCAGTTTGCAAGCGGAACGGCAGAGACGAGCTTTGACGGGGTACTGAAATATACAGCAGCACCGACAATATCAGCTGACTATTCCTATAGTGTCAAGTTCGAGCTTGCAGACTGTTTCACGACAGTGCCGGTCACGCTGGACATTTCAACAGCGTATCCTATCATGGATTTTCGCAGCAACGGCAAAGGCATTGCATTCGGCAAGGTCTCCGAGAAAGACGCTTTTGAAGTTGCGATGGATGCACATTTCACAAAAAGCGTCACTACACACGGCGAAATCGAAGTCTATGGCGCACAGCCGCATATAGACTTCCACTATGGCAACAGTACCGATGACTACACTAGCCGCATCATTGAGACGGCGAGCGGTAAGCTTGATATGAAGTCACCCAACGGGTTCTGTGTTAACGGCAAGCGGATGGATAATCAAGCCGTGATGCTGACGGCTAATACAAGCCGCATAAGCAATATGTCCTATACGGCAAAGTATAACGAAGCGCTCGGCATGGTGTTCGTGCGCATCTACGGCAAGATAAGCGCCGCAATGACGACCGGCTACGGCTACACTATCGTCAACATAGCCGATGCGTACAAGCCGGATAGCAACGCTGCTTTGTCGGTGAAAATCGGCACCGATGATAACACGGCGACCGCAAAGAGCGCAGCGGCATATGCGAAAACTACCGGCGCTATAACCATACAGCCGCTGACCGATGGTCTTAATGGCTACGATGTCTATATCACGGGCTTCTGGTTTATTTAAGGAGGCAAAATGATAAAAGTAACATTCAACAAAACCTGCGGGCG
>ERZ857629.2213-NODE-2213-length-18838-cov-3.293776_pt1 | contig 18838 bp, 15 predicted proteins | sample MGYA00519700_ERZ857629 | MGnify/ENA primary metagenome ERZ857629 (study PRJEB31778, sample SAMEA3449351) | human gut metagenome | biome: human gut; feature: human-associated habitat; material: faeces | place: United Kingdom | collected 2010/2012 ...
TTTCACCAAAATTCGTAACATTCCCCGTGTTCGTGCAAGGTTCTCGATGCTGGGGGCTTACTTCCTCTTCTTATAGTTTCTGACTTCCCTTCGGTCGGTGGGGCTTCGCCGAGTCTCGTGTTTTTTGGCAAAAGCAACCCGCATGGCCATTCCGCATGAAGGTCGTTCCACATGATATACTCAGCCATATTCACCATGGACAAAAATTATTTATACCCCAACCCCAACGGGTCATATCACCACGGCGGTGCCGCTAACCGACACCATGAGTATGGATCCCCGTTCGCCAAGGACCTCAATGTTGAAGCCCACACCCACGATGGCCGTGGCTCCCATGGCTCGGGCGTCCGCTTCCATCTCCTGAAGAGCCGTCATGCGACCTTCTTGAAGCACCCGCTCGTAGCTCCTGACGCGCCCACCAAAGGTGTCGCGGAAGGATGCAAAGAAGTCTTTTGCAAGGTTGGCACCCAATATTACCTCGGCCGACACCACGCCTTTATATTCCAATATTTTACGACCTTCTATGGTCGGAGTGGTTGTTATGATCATAATGCGAATGAATTGATTATAAACAAATGATGAACAAGCCGTCGACACCGACGGGCCTACGCCAAAACATCCCAAAAACTCTTGGGCAAATAAATGTTGTCTACCCCGACGGCATTGGCAAAGAGCGGCGCGATGTCGGCGGGCTCAAAGCCTGCTATGCCACAGCCAATGGGCGTAACAAGAAACACTTGCTCAGGATGCTGAGAGGCATACTCAACAAACTCGTCGACGTAAGGCTGGATGGTTTCGGGGCCTCCCTGCATGGTGGGAATGGCGTAGCAGCTGCCTTGCGGTCCCACGCCGACGCCCATCTTGGCCCCAAAATAGAGACGGGCGGCTCGGGCGGCACCTCCGCCGTGCATGCCCTGGAGGTTGCTGCCAAACACAAAGATCTCATTGGGCCCAAGCGATGTGATGTGGGATGGCGTGATACGATTCGAATGATTGGATTGCATAGTAGGATTGTTTGAAAATAACGATACTGATGATAGGCAGGGACGCTCCGACTGGTCGGCCATCTCTACGCAGCTCATAGCTATTGGGGCCGTGTAGTTGGCCTTGAAATAGGGCACCACGATGGTGGTCATGAGCTTATGGAAACGCTGGGCCACGGCCGATGGACTTATGCCGAGCTGCGAGGCCACCTCCTTCCCCTTGAACCCTTCTACGAGGAGCATCTTGAGAATGATGGCCGAACGACTGTCGCGTGCGAAATACTCGCTGCATATTTCCTCGACGGTAGCGCGAAAATCGGCCGAGAAATTATCGTCGGGCAGGTCGAATCCCACTTGCGATTGGCTCATGCGCTCTTCGAATGTTGCCACGCGCGACTCGCGGTTGTAGGCTTTCAGGCGGTCGAGCAACACAAAGCGGAACCCATTGACCATCCACGTGCGCAGCGACATGCCGGGCTTGCGGTCATCCAACTGGTGGAAGTTGTGCTTATCGAGCGCCAGGTAATACTCGTGGGCGATGCTGAAAAAGTCGAGACCAGGCTTGTGGGCCAGGTCATAACGCTTGTCGCACACATGATAGGCTACGCGGCAAGTGTCGTAGAAATAGAAGCGCGTCAGCTGCGAATCGCGATGGCGCAGCCCCTCAATGATTTCTTGGTCGGTAAGGCCAATGCTTAGTGTAGGGTGTTTCATTTCGGCAAATATAGCAACTTTTCAAAAAAAAGTGGGGGTTCTCCTTCATTTTTTTCTTCCCCAATCTTTTAATAGTCAAACATCAACCCAAAATCATTATTATCATGGAAAGAAAAAGAAGAAACCACACCAAGAGAATTGTAAACCTGATTATTGTGGACGAGAGCGGCAGCATGAGCCTGATAAAGAAGCAAGCGCTGATGGGCCTCAACGAGACGCTCGACACCGTGAAGCGCATGCAGGAGAAGGAGCCCAACGCCCAACAGTACGTGACGTTGCTCACCTTCAACAGCGACAACACCCACTACGTGTTCGACAACACGCCGGCCAAGCGCACCCACACCATCCGTCCGAACGACTATCAGCCCTCAGGCTGCACTCCGCTCTACGATGCCATTGGCCGAGGAGTGAGCAAGGTGAACGCGCAGACCAGCACCGACGACGTGGTGCTCGTTACCATCATTACCGATGGCGAGGAGAACAGCTCAACGGAGTTCGACCTTCGAATGGTGAAACAACTCATCGAGAAGATGAAGACGCTGAAGTGGACGTTTACCTTCATAGGCACCGACAACCTCGACGTGGAGCGCATGGCGCACGAGATGGCCATCGACAACCACCTGGAGTTTAAGCAAGACGAGGAGGGAACGCGCCGCATGTTTGAGGTTGAGCGCAATGCCCGCATGCGCTTCAACTCGCGCATCGTGCATGATGCAGAGCCTACCTGCTGCGGCTATTTCGACGATTTGGACGACAAGGACGCCCTAAGCAAGTAACCGCCAGCAGCCATTGGCATGGCGAAAGCCGCTCCTTCAGACCACACCTTGTCACCCAGCCCCCACTGGTTTACGCGCCAATGAGGGAACCCGAACCACGGTAATGGGACGGTCAACGGAGAAATCAATTAGGTGGAATTATAATTATTTAAGTTGTTTGGCCCAAAGAAACGTATTATATAATGAACGCGAACAAAATAAAATACCTATCTTTGCAAAAGATAGGCTGTACTCGGCCATTTGAAAAAACAAACTCCCAAAGCCCACTGTGGCATTATTTTTGCAGGTAAAGGTTAAACTTTAATTTTAAACATATTACTTATGACTAGTTTGAAAGACTTTTCTTTGGAAGGTAAGAACGCTTGGGTAACAGGTGCCACTTACGGCATTGGCTTCAACATCGCCAAGGCTTTCCACGCCGCTGGTATCAAGAACATCATCTTCAACGACATCGACCAGGAGCATGTTGACCGCGGTCTGGCTTCCTACAAGGAGGCTGGCATCGAGAATGTGCACGGATATGTTTGCAACGTCACCGACGAGAACGCCGTGGAGGCACTGGTGAAGCAGATTCACGAGGAGGTCGGACAGATCGACATCTTGGTGAACAACGCCGGTATCATCAAGCGTATCCCCATGGTGGAGATGAGCCGCAAGGACTTCCAGCAGGTCATCGACATCGACCTCGTGGGCCCGTTCATCGTGGCCAAGGCTGTGCTTCCCGAGATGATCGAGCGCAAGGAGGGTAAGATCATCAACATGTGCTCTATGATGTCGGAGCTGGGTCGTGAGACCGTGTCGGCTTACGCAGCAGCCAAGGGTGGCCTGAAGATGCTCACACGCAATATCTGCTCTGAGTATGGCGCCTACAACATCCAGTGCAACGCCATTGGCCCGGGCTACATTGCCACACCGCAGACCGCTCCGTTGCGCGAGCGTCAGGCCGATGGCAGCCGCCATCCGTTCGACAAGTTCATCTGCGCCAAGACTCCAGCAGGCCGCTGGCTCGATCCTTCTGAGCTGGGTGGCCCCGCCGTGTTCCTCGCCTCTCACGCATCAGACGCAGTGAACGGACACGTGCTCTACGTCGACGGTGGTATCCTGGCCTACATCGGCAAGGACCCCTCACAGGTCAACGACTAAGGATGCAACCATCCATCGAAGTATAAAAAAAGCCCACGGTACGCCGTGGGCTTTTTTACTAATTATCTTTACAATTACTTGTTTACAGCATCAGCGAACTGAGCACCAGCGGCAAACTTCACAACCGTCTTGGCTGCGAGCTCAACCTTCTCACCCGTACGAGGGTTCACACCCTGGCGAGCAGGACGCTCCTTTGTAGCGAATGTGCCGAAACCGACGAGCTGTACCTTCTCACCAGCTACCAAAGCATCCTTGATGGCCTCTGTTGTAGCGTCCAATGCAGCCTTGGCCTGTGCAGAAGTGATGCCTGCTGCATCGGCAATCTTCTTAACTAATTCTGTCTTGTTCATAATTTTGGGTTATTTTGTGAATATAAATTTTGTTTCAGTCTCTTTGCGGTGACAAATATAGGCGTTTACTTTCATAATCCAAACAAAAAATAAAAAAAAATGAAGGAAAAAACTAAAAAACAGTGCAAAACCACTGTTTCATAGTCATTTAACCGACTTTTTTCGTAATTTTGCAACGCTTTTCAAGATAAAATCAATCAACGAGAATACGCTATGCCAAAAATACCAACCATCACCAAAAACCTGCTTATCATCAATGTGCTGATGTTTATCGCCACACTGGTGCTCAGGCAAGTGACTGGAACAGACCTCACGAGCCTGTTGGGATTGCACTTCGTCTTGGCCGACGACTTCCACTTCTACCAGCTCTTCACCTACCTGTTTATGCACGGCGGGTGGACCCACATCATCCTCAACATGTTCATGCTGTGGATGTTTGGAGCCGTCGTTGAGAGCAGATGGGGTGCAAAAAGATACCTTTTTTATTACATATTCTGTGGCGTAGGTGCCGGATTGTGCCAAGAGTTGGTGCAATATGTGCAATTTCTCAACCAAGGACTGACCAATTACGAGATGGTAAACATCGGAACATCCGTCATTCCCGTAAGCCAATACCTCAACTACTGGACCACCGTGGGTGCCTCGGGAGCCATCTACGGCCTCCTGCTCGCCTTCGGCATGATGTTCCCCAACGAGCGAATGTTCATCATTCCCATCCCCGTGCCCATCAAGGCCAAGTGGGTCATCGTCGGATCCATAGCCGTGGAGTTCTTCTCTGGCATAGGAACCAACAGCGACGGCGTGGCACACATGGCGCACCTGGGCGGAATGGTGTTTGGCATATTGCTCATCCTCTACTGGCGCCGACAAGCCCGTAGAACCTACTATGGCGACGGAGGGTCACGCATGTTTGGCAACATGCAGCAAAGATGGAAGACGTACCAAAACAAGCGCAACACAAACCAACATTACACAACGGGCAACCCCGACTGGGACTACAACGCCAACAAGCGAGCCACACAGGAAGAGGTTGACCGCATACTCGACAAAATAAAGAAAAGCGGATACGACAGTCTCACCAAGAGCGAGAAGCAGACGCTTTTCGAACAAAGCAGACATGATCGCTAAACTGAAGAAATTCTCATTGCAGATGGTGGCCGGAGCCAACGCCGTCACCATCCTGCTGATGCTCCTCGTGGGGTATAGCGGACACATAGACCCCACCAACCATCCCACACTGGCCAACGCTGGACTGCTCTTTCCGGCGTTTATCGCCATCAACGCTGCATTCCTGTTCTTTTGGGTGGTGTTCAAGCTCAAGGGCGTCATCATACCTTTCGTGGGCTACATCCTTTGTTATGGGCCCATGAGAACCTACATTCCCGCCAACATTCCGCACGATCCGCCCGTGGGAGCCATCAAGCTGCTATCCTACAACACCCAGAACTACCACAGCATGAAGCCTTATGTCGACACGTTCTCTAACGACTCCATCGCCGCCTACATCCTGCAAAGCGGAGCCGATATCGTATGTGTGCAAGAAGGAGGGCACGCGCTCGACTTCGACAGTACTTTCCGAGCCAAATATCCTTACATCATGGAGGAGAAAAAGAAAGGCGGAAGCGATGTTGTGGCCCTATACAGCCGATTCCCCATACTGCGGTCGCAACTCATTGATTATGAGTCGGAAGGCAACATGAGCGTGGGTTTCTACCTCAACGTAAACGGGCAGAAGGTGCTCATCGTAAACAATCACTTGGAAAGCAACGCTTTAGACAACGACGACAAGAGCGGATTTGGCAACCTCATCAAAGGCGACCTCAACAAGGACATGGCGCGAGCCGAATCGGCACGACTCATCGACAAACTCGCCGCCGCATCCAAGAAACGCGCACCACAGGCCGAAGCGGTGGCAAGATACATAGCCAACCATCGAACCGGCCATCGGGTCATCGTGTGCGGCGACTTCAACGAAAACCCACTCGGATACGCACACAAACGCATCGGAGAAGACCTCACCGACTGCTACGCGGCAACCGCTAACGGCATTGGCAGAACCTACAACCAAAGCCACATGTATGTCAGAATCGACCACCTCTTCTGCTCCGACGACATCACACCCTACGCATGCGCTGTAGACAACCAAATCAAGGCAAGCGACCACTACCCCATCTACTGCTGGCTGAAATTTGGGAGGAAAATATAAAAAAAGCAATTTAGCAAGAAAAAGCGCAATACTTTTGTCTATTTCAAAAAAAGTAGGTATATTTGCAAATAAATAACCTATGGACAAAAACCTACAGATAGCAAATTATTTGATGTTAAAGTCTATTAGCATTCGAAATATCAGTCTATATCATGGAAAGACTGGTATATTATTAGCGTTGTACCTATTTTCACATCAAGAAGAAAAAGAAAATATTAAAGAATATGCTTGGGACTTGCTTCAAGATATTCATAAAGACATTAATGAAACACTACCACTAGGTTTAGAATATGGGTTAGCTGGTATAGGATTAGGAATGACCTTATTAAAAAGTCATGGCATCATTGATTGTGATTTAAATGACTTGCTCTACGATATTGATCAACAAATCATGATGTACGACCCACGCCGTTTCACAGATTTCTCATTCAGAAATGGAGCTTTGGGAATTAAGCACTACATTGAACAACGGCTTGTAGTAGAACAAGAACTACTATCTTTTGACACTTTTTACCTCAAAGAATTACAGCAAGCTCTTGTTAAAAACTCTTTAGATCAAAATGAAGCCAAGCAGCATATAACCTTATGGAGCGATTTACAACCGCCAGAATGGGACGTGTCAGAATTCTACGACAAGCCTCTCGGATTAGACGCAGGGCTATCCTTTTATCTTATTGAAAATCTTAAAACTACATAATTGTATGAATTACTATATAATCAATAACGCCAGTCGAGCCGCCACCTATGGAATAGGAACATATGTGCGGCAACTAACCTTGGCGCTCATGAATATTTCCTCATTAAACCTTTATTTCATTGACTTATTTGCGGAAAGGAAAGAGTTTACTGTCGAGAAGGACGAGAGTGGTCTTACCCATTACATCATACCCATGAATTCTTCTAATATTGAAGATGAAAATTATTGCCGTATGGCATATTATTTAATATTCCCTTACATAACAGGGAACAACTCGAAAATATTTCACTTTAATTATTTTCAACATTATTCATTGGCATTACTATTAAAAGCCCAAAACATCCACAATAAAATATTCTTTAGCACACACTACCTTAGCTGGTGTTTCGAACTTAACGGAGATGTCTCTGCATTTAGGAAAATTCTCAATGCAAAAAATGTCGATGATAGATCTCGTAAAATTCTAAATGTTGTTTCGCAAAACAAGCATTTTTTTCATCTAGCGGACAAAATTATTGTACTTTCTAATTTCTGCAAAAACCTATTACATAGCGATTATAATATACCTTTAAAGAAAATCGAACTCGTTTATAATGGTTTGGAAGACAACTCTCGAACCTGCTATAGCACTGCAAAAAATAAGCCAACCATTCTATACGTGGGCCGACTTGACAAGATTAAAGGAGTTGACTACCTTATTAAGGCCTTTCGGAATGTATTAAAGCGTCACCCTGATGCCAATCTCATCTTAATCGGAGACGGAGATTATAATGAATGCCTAAAATATTGCAAAGGCATTTGGGACAGAGTAACGTTCACTGGAAAAATTTCCAATGAAGAGCTTGAAGAATTCTATCAACAAACAACAATAGGAGCGTTGCCTTCATTCCATGAACAATGCAGCTATTCAGCAATTGAATTTATGATGCATGGAATCCCTTTTGTCGGAACAGACTCTACTGGACTAAGCGAAATGCTTGATTGCGCACCAAATCTACGGGTTCAAATTCCTGAAACGGGAGATTTGGAAAATGAATTTACCATAAACTTAGCTAACACCATTTGTAATTTGATAGAAAACAAAACTACAAGAAATATAGCATCAGAGCTGATGAAGAAACAGTTTCAAGAAAGATACACATTGGATGAAATGAAAAATCGCTTATCTGCTTTAATTGTTTCTTCTGAACAACCAAATAATGCCATGCCTCTTGCAGAAAGCTTTCTGCTAGAAATAGACGATTTTATGATTTCTCTCATTCATGACGAAACTGATATCGACACCAACCTCTATGGCATGGAAGGAATTGCCGTTTACCTTTGGTGGCGACTCAAACAACTAAGCTTGAAAGGAGCCGAAGGACAAAGCTATAAAATAAAAGAGTATCTCATATACTATTTTGATTGGTTTTATAAAATTATAAATTCTTTACAAAATAAAGTTTACGGACAAGAGTTCGTAACCACTTTACACGAAATCCATCAAGCAGGGTTTTACAAAACAAAAGTTGAAGCCTTAATGAGTTTGATTCATTACTCCTCAAAACCAAGAAAAGAATATTGCATACCAACTACTGACATTCTACAAAACTCAATGCGAATGTTTGTAACTAAAATTTGATAAACATGAATAACATCACCATCGTACTTCCTATTAGGATTGAGAACGAAGATCGGTTGGAAAATGTCAAGACTGTCCTTTTATGGCTAGACAAAATGGATGTACCCATTATTCTTCTAGAAGCAGACAAAACACCTTACTTGAAAGGTATAATAGCAAAATATAAACATGTGACTTACCATTTTGTGAAAGACCCAAATGACGTTTTTCATCGAACTAAGTACATAAACATGCTTTTACTCATGAGTTCCACAGATATGGTCGCTGTATGGGATGCCGATATCATTCTACCCAAATTACAGTTGAAGCATGCTGTAGAATTAATGATAGAGCACCATGCAACAATTGTGTACCCCTATAATGGGAAGATATTAATGCTTTCACAAAAGCAGTCTAAGACTTTTCGTAAGACTAACAATCTTTTCTCCTTGCAAAGCATGAGTATTAATCCACTGATGGGACGCACAGCTTGTGGTGGCGTATACATCGTTAACCGCAAGAAATATCTCCTATTAGGTGGTGACAACGAAAAATTTATCGGATGGGGTCCAGAAGATGCGGAACGGTTACATCGCATACAAATAGCTGGAGAAATTGCGTTGTGGCTTAACACAGGTGTGATATATCATTTGTATCATCAAAGAACTGAGCACGAAGGCGCTAACTTTTACGCAAATTTGCTAACTATGCGAAAAGAGTTTGTTAAAGTCTGTAGTCTTAATAGGGAAGAAATGCTTGCTTATATCCAAAACGAGTTAGTGCCAACGCAAATCCGAAATCATGAACAACATATTTGAGCGGTTATTAAAAACTTTATCTGTCCGCCACACCAAGGACTTTACGGAAGAATTCTATACAACACACCCAAACAGAGACAACCTACTCGGGCTCTGTCAAATGTGTGAGGCGTATGGCATATCCGCAAAAGGTGTAAAAATAAAAGAAATGGACATAAATGCCCTCTCCATACCCTCCATATTGCACATAAACAACCAGTTTGCAATCCTGTCAGAAATATCTGCCAACAAGATAACCGTCGACTTGAATGGACAAACCACTTCAATACCCCGAAAAGAAGTCAAAAATCTCTGGGATGGCACAGCTCTTCTTATTGAATCAGACACGGATGCAATAGAACCTTATTATCCAGATCATCAGAAGCAGACCCTAAAAAACAACACAGTAAATGCCATTTTGTTCATCATTCTTTTCACTTGTGGGCTACTCATGCTTTTGCAAGCGTTTCTTCATAATGGAACGCTTTCCATCGTCATGGCTTTAATAGACATTATTGGAACGTGTACTTGCATCTTACTTTTACAGGAGCAAATGTTCCAAAATAGTAAAATCGGGGACAAAATCTGCTCTACATTTAACCAAGGTAGTTGCAATGAGGTAGTATCATCCAAAGGTTCAAAAGTCCTTGGTTACTCTTGGGGAGAAATTGGCTTGGGGTATTTCGTCTCACACTTTTCGGTTGCGACATTATTACCCAATTCCTTAGTCTTTCTATCTTTTGCGAGCTGGCTTGCGATGTGCTATAGCATTTGGAGCATTTATTATCAGGCATATATTGTACGGCAGTGGTGCATGTTATGCATTATAGTTCAAGCATTACTGTGGTGTACAGGCATAGCATGCGCTTTCTTAAGTGACTTGTCTTTTATCACCTTATGCCAATCATTTCTTAACTTTCATCACATAGGATACTTCTTTGCAATAGCGAGCATTACGATATTTACCGCTAAACAAACCAGTAGGATCACGGAATTTAAAACCAAATTATGGAACGCAAAATACCTTTACAGATCACTGAAGTGTAAAGAAGATATCTTTAGGCACATTCTTTATCAAAGCAAATTTATACCAACAACGCAAAAAGATTCATCAATACTCTTTGGAGACGACAACGCCCATATACATATTACGGTAGTTACTAATCCTCATTGTAGTCATTGTGCTGCTATGCATCAAAAAATAGACCATCTAATTGGCAAATATGGAAAGTTAATATCAATACAATATATCTTTTGGGCTTTCAACGAAAACCAAGAGCAAAGCAACCGTTTCCTAATTGCGGCCTATCTCCAAAAAGGCAGAGGAAAAGCACTTGAGATTTTCAACGAATGGTACAAATGCACCAATTTTAATCGGAAGATTATAACTAACAAATTCTCTGATCTGAATTACAATCATTCTGAAATTGAACAAGAACTACGCCGTCAGATTGCATGGATACACAAATCCAATTTATCAGAAACACCTACTATTCTCGTAAACGGGTACGTTCTACCTGCAGAATACGAAGTTGAGGATTTAGCTCTGTTTACAAACACAAAACTTTAGGCTTTTCTCATTAGGAATGAACAAATGGTAAATATTATATCTCAAAAAAGCAATAGCCGAAGCTCTACGCTATTGGGAGCGGGCAACAGTTCGCAGAAGAAGCAGTGTATATTGTCAAACCAAACACTTAACAAGACATGAAAAAGTTAAAATCCTTTTCAGTTAAAAGTATGGCCTCACTCTCACGCGAAGAAATGGCTTACATCAACGGTGGCGTCAACGACCGCTACTATACATCGTGTTCGTTATCGAATGTTGGCAAAAAGTGTGTATATGAGGGGAAAGAAGGAGTCTGTTCCTACACTAAAACTTTGTCCTCCACTGGTGAAGTGCTGTACTATGACACATTTTGCAAGGTCTAAACCAATTAGGCTTTCTTAATGCCAAATCTTTCTTATAGTCTGTCATGAAGATAACACCCAACATGACGGTCTTTACACCAATCATGGAGGATGAGAGGAATCCCAATGACAGACTATATTCCCAAAACAAAACAGATGATTTGTATGAAGCGCTTATTATTCATATTTATAATGTGCTTGTTTTTCACAGCATCATTCAGCCAACAACTTATTCTCGGCACTGTGCGCGATGGCTTTTTGAAAGTGCCCCTGCCCGAAGCACGTGTGACTTTGCTTTCAGCGGATAGTGTTATCATACAGGACTCCATCAAAATTAGTGTGCAGAAGAAAGAAGGAGAACGTTGGGGTAGTGCAAATTTTGTTCTCACACTTCCCAAAAAGACTTGCACCTATCTTCTTCATGCCACTCTTGACGGCTATGAGGACGCATGGCAAACTCTTTCTGTAAAAGCAGAAATAGATGACGCATATGGTTTAGACAACCCGTTAGAACTACGACGTATCCGTCAAAGGACCCTTTCGGAGGTCACTGTCAAGGCAACAAAACTTAAAATGTTCTATAAGGGAGACACATTGGTCTATGACGCAACTGCATTTAAAATGCCAGACGGCTCCATGCTTGACGACTTGATTCGACAAATGCCCAACTCAACAATGAACGATAATGGCGAGATTTTCGTCAACGGCCGAAAAATAGACGAGTTGCTATTAGGCTCACGTTCCTTCATGGGAGGTAACAAAAAGGTATTGCTTGAAAATCTCCCATATTACACGGTGAAAAACCTAAAGGTATATGAAAAGGAAAGCGACCGTTCTTTTGCTGTCGGATATGATATTGACAAGAAGAAATATGTCATGGATGTCAATCTAAAGGACGCTTATAGAAATGGTTATATTGGTAATGTTGAAATGGCTGGTGGCACTAAAAATCGTTGGCTTGGACGCGCTTTCTTGTTGAATTATACTGATAAGTTACGCTTTACGCTTTATGCCAATGCTAACAATGTGAATGAAAAACGCCATATTGGCGAATCAAGCTGTTGGAAACCTGAGAAAATGCCACAATCGCAACTTACGACAAAGAGAGTTGCTGGCGAAATAGACTTCCAATCAAAAGACAGCAAAATAAAAGAAAACTTTATGTTGGATTTGGAATCTTCTAAGGACTTTGAAGAAACCAAACAACGCCACGATCTCTTTTTAGACGGAAGTACGCCTTATTCCATCCTTAGACTGTCAAACACATCACGCGCTAATCGATTGTTCGCGAAAAATAGTGTCAATCTAAATATTCCCGAAGTCATCTATACAGACTTAGGAGTAGAATTCATATACAATAAATACAGAGGAAACAGCGAGTCGATTTCAGAAGACTACCTGGACGCTATTAACACGCGACTGCAAAGTTCAAATTTCAATAATGGACACTCTCTTGAAGCTAACGTAAATGGTTTCATTTCACCTCGCGCAGACAATATTCTCCGTCCTTTTGTCATTTTCTATGGTTTTAAGCATCACAACAATTATAACGAAACGGCACGGGGCTACATAACAGAACAATATGAAAATCCTTCAACTACCACACAATACATTGCCAACAATTTCCATAACGCAGAGACGGCAGGCAATATCCATCTGACTTGGAGCTGTGAAATAGGCAAATACCTTCATTTAGAGTTACAGAACCGTCAAGAGTTATCAAGAAAATACGAACATGATTATCTGTATCATCCTGACACGCTTTCCCTTCCGTCTCAACTGGACGCATTGTTAGCTATTACGGATCCCCGCAACTCATACAAATACAACTATCGTAAATACAGCAATGCACCAACATTATACATGAAATGGCGTAAAGAAATCCCGGGAGAGTATATGAAAATGGAATATCTTATTTGGGATATCAGGATTCCCTGCATCTTTCGCACAGAGCACTTAACCTACATTCGTAATTATGTAACACAGAATAAAAAGCGAACAAGTTATACCTTTGCGCCTTCGCTCAGTTTCAGAATACACCCCACAAAAAAACGTGGCGAACAATTGCAGGTACAACTCAGTTATGAACAAGACGCAGCCCCTTTGTTCGATTTACTCGACTATAAGGATGACGCAACCCCTCAGATTGTTAAACTTGGTAATCCAAAACTAAAAGGGAGCGCATCTTCAACTGCGCGTGCCACCTTTACAGATTGGGAAAACAAGCACAAGGGGCAACAATACCACATATCCGGACAATTTACATATTTCCATCGACAAGTAGCACAATCAGTAACTTTCAATCCGAACAACTCGCAGTACACTTACCAACCCCAAAACGTGAATGGAGCATACAAGTGGTCAGCGGAATTTGGCTTCACTCGTTTCCTCGACAAGCTACAACGCTGGTCATGCCAGAACTCATTGGAAATAGCCTATAACCACTTCATTGACCACGCATTGCAAACAGGCATGAAAGAAAGCTCACCCAACGCAGTCAATACACTTACCTTGCATGATGGAATCTGGTTTCAATATCAGAATAAAAATTTCAACATAAAGGCTACAGGTGATATTCGTTGGAGGCATTCTGTGGGAAAAATGTTGAATTTTTCTAACCTTAACGCATTAGACTATCAATATGGCATGTCGACATGGTACACGATTCCCAATGTGAAGACAACATTCTCCATCGACTGGAACATGTATTGTCGTCAAGGCTATGGAAGCAAGTCATTAAATACGAATGATTTTGTGATAAATGCTTCTATCGCCCAATCCTTCCTCAAAGGTAAGGTCATAATTAGTGCAGAAGCTTTCGACATTTTCCACCAATTGTCGACAACACAATACGTTGTCAACGCACAAGGAAGGACCGAAACTTGGAAGAGATCTCTTCCAAATTATCTCATGCTTCATGTCGTCTATCACTTCAATCACCAACCCAAGTATTAATATCGTCATGCACTTAAAACCATTCCCCCATTATCCACAACAGGAATCTGTAGACTGTGGGCCTTCCTGTTTGAGAATGATAGCCAAATATTACGGCAAGGTATATTCTGCGGAAATGCTACGCAAAAGATGCTTCATCTCCCGCGAAGGAGTTTCGTTATTAGGTATTAGCGATGCCGCCGAGTCAATTGGGATCCGCACCGTAGGCGTTCAGATTTCTTTTGAGCAACTTGCCAATGATGCTTTACTCCCATGCATTCTTCATTGGAACCAGAACCATTTCGTGGTTTGTTATGAGATAGATAAACATAAACACAACGGAAGATTATCATACAAGATTCACATATCTGACCCTGCTACTCAACGAATTAGCTTATCAAGAGAAGAATTTGAAAAATGTTGGATTAGCTCAAGAAATAGTCAAAACGAAGTTGGCGTGGCACTTATGCTTGAGCCTGGCCCCAATTTTGGAAAAATAGAGGACGACTATCGTACATCCTCAAAAGGTTTATCTTATTTTATTAAGTACCTACTTCCATTCAAATCGTTAAGTATTCAACTTGCTTTCGGCTTAATAGCTGGATGCATTATTCAGTTTATATTTCCATTTCTATCACAAGCAATGGTAGACAAAGGTATTAATGGAAAAAATTTAAACTTAATAACTTTAATCTTAATTGCACAACTTTCTCTCTTTTTAGCTCAACTATTAATAGGCTATTGCAGAGATTGGATAATGCTTCACATCAATACTCGTATTGATATCAATTTAATTTCTGATTTTCTTACGAAGATTATGAACATGCCGCTTCACTTCTTTGACACGAAGCGTACTGGCGATATTATGCAACGTATTGGAGACCATAGCCGAATAAAGTCTTTCTTGCTGGGAAATTCGATGAATATCATCTTCTCACTTTTCAATTTTTTGGTATTCATGAGCATACTTGCTTATTACAATACCACAATTTTGGGTATTTTTATGATAGGAAACACATTTTATCTTATTTGGATTCTTTCCTTCATGCGCTACCGGCGCGAGCTTGATATCAAACGGTTTTACCAATCCTCGCTTGAACAAAATCGTCTAATTCAAATGATTCAAGGAATGCAGGATATAAAGCTCAACAATTGTGAAACCCAAAAACGTTGGGAATGGGAACGCATTCAAATGCACCTATTTAACATCAGTTTGAAAGGTTTGAAAATTGGGCAAATACAAAAATCCGGATCTGTGCTCTTTACTCAAACAACCAACATCATCATCTCTTTCATAGCTGCAAAATCAGTTGTAGACGGCACGATGACTCTCGGCATGATGATATCACTCACTTATATCATCGGACAAATTTCAGCCCCCATTGGGGAATTTATTAGTTTTGCGAAGTCTCTACAAGACGCAAAAATCAGCTTAGAACGGCTAAACGAAATCCAAGCTCAAGATGATGAAGAAAAAGACATTCAATCAAAATTGTCTGTTTTGCCCAATGACCACTCCATTCATATCAGCAACCTTTCCTATAGCTACAGTGGAGCAAACCGTGATTATGCCCTAAGCAACATCAACATTGATATTCCAACTCACAAGGTAACAGCTATTGTCGGAGAAAGTGGATGTGGTAAGACCACATTATTGAAAATCATTCAAGGATTCTATCTACCCAATAAAGGATACGTAAAAATAGGTGATGTCAATCTTAACCTAATCAATCCTCATTTATGGAGAAAATCCACAGGATCTGTAATGCAAGAAAGTTTTATTTTCTCTGACACCATTGCTAATAATATAGCATTAAGTTCTGGCGAAATTGATATTCAAAGAATGATCAATGCTGCAAAAATCGCTAACATCAGTGACTTCATTTCCTCTCTTCCGCTAGGCTATAACACGCGCATCGGAATGGAAGGAAATGGCATTAGTGCTGGGCAACGCCAACGTATTCTCCTAGCTCGTGCAATCTATAAGAATCCTGAATTCTTATTCTTTGATGAGGCAACCAACGCTTTGGACGCCACTAATGAGCATATTATTATGGAGAATTTAAAACAATGCTACGAAGGAAAGACTGTTATCATCAGTGCCCATCGTTTAAGTACTGTTAGAGATGCTGACCTGATTATTGTGCTACATCAAGGCAAAGTTGTAGAACGTGGTACACATTTTCAACTTCTTAAAGCACATGGTTACTATTACAATCTAGTTCAAAATCAAATAAGCAAATTAAATATTGATTAAGTAATCATGGCAAATCAAAAAGACGACATCCAACTTCGTTCACCAGAAGTTCAAGAACTTATCGGGCATACCCCAAATGGTATAATAAGGTATGGCATTGGTATTATCCTTGCCATACTTATTATAATTCTTTTCATTTGTGAGTTTATCCCCTATCAAGAAACAATATCCGTTCCAATAAAAGTTATCCCAAACGTAACTACACAATGTGTTCAGGCTCCTTTTGCTGGCACTATCAAAAGATGCTATGTTAAGAATGGAGAATACGTATCAACTGGCGACACGCTTATTTCCATTATTGTAAATGGAGAGCTTCTTTACATTGAATCTATCTCTTATGGGAAAACAACATTATATAGTTTTTGTGTACCAAATGAACCAGTTATAAAAGGTCAATCTCTTATGGGAATAGAATCAGACACCAGCCTCCCTAAAAATATGCTTGCCATTGCTGATACATTGCCCAATTCTATATCCGCAGAACGGATGCAAACAATCGGCATAAACATTTGCGGGCAAAAAGTTCCTTTTAAATTGGTGCAAATTATAGAAAACAAAGAATTGCACCAAAAGCGTGGCCTATTTCAATCGGACTATCACTTCAAAATATCAAAACCATATTTGACTGAAGGAGCAGTCGTCATAAATCATGGCGTACTCTTGGACAAGCTTATTCAACTGAACAAATAACTCTGTAAATCTTACAGGAATACTTAACTTGTACACATGTAAGAAGAGATTTTTTAGGAAACATAAGACATCCTTCCCAAACATAGCTTTCACCTATGTTTGATTTTCCATGAGATATTTGGAAGGAAAATCTAAAAATGGAATAATAAATACCTATAAATTTTTCAAAAAGAAGGAAAATTAGTATCTTTGCACATCTTATAGATATTAATTAGATTGAAATAAATAACAAATAACTAACAAAATGCGAAACAAAGGAATTGTAATTGTAACCGCCGTCTTACTGACGCTTACATGCCTCTTCTATTTGTCGTTCCCGATTGCCACAAACTACTATGACAATCAGGCTGCCAAGATCAAAGATCCCATCGATCAGCAGAACTACAAAGACTCTGTGAAATACCTTGGCATTTACGACTACCAGAAGTGTCTGCAAACGCAGATCGGTCTTGGACTTGACCTGAAAGGCGGTATGAACGTGGTGCTGGAAATCTCAGTGCCCGACGTGGTTGACATGCTTGCCGACCACAAGACTGAACCAGCATTCGTCAAGTCGATGAATGAGGCTCGCCAGCAGCTCGAAGCTGGAAAGAGCGACTTTATCTCTCTTTTCATCGACGCTTACCACAAGAACGCCCCCGGACACAACCTCGCCGAGGTATTTGCCACACAGCAGCTGCAAGGCAAGGTGTCGCCCACAAGCTCCGACAGCGAAGTGGAGAAGGTGCTCCGTAGCGAGGTAAGCTCGGCCATCGACAACTCCTTCAACGTTGTGCGCACACGTATCGACCAGTTCGGTGTCGTCCAGCCCAACATCCAGCGCATCCAAGGCGCAGAGGGACGCATCATGGTGGAGATGCCCGGTATCAAGGAGCCTGAGCGTGTGCGTAAGCTCCTCCAGGGTAGCGCAAACCTCGAGTTCTGGGAGACCTACAACGCCGAGGAAATCATTCCCTACCTCCAGCAGCTCGACCAGCGTCTGGCCAGCGGTGAGCAGGAAACAGCCAGCAAGAAAGACACCGCTGCCGCTGAGCAGAAGGCCGAGCAGGCCGCTCCCGCCAAGAAGCAGGCCGCTCCCAAGTTTAAGCTCAACAACGGTAAGAAGGCCGACAACATCAAGGCCACTCCCGAGAGCGAGCTCGAGCAGGCCAAGAAGCAGCACCCGCTGCTCGCCTTCCTGCAGACAACAGGTTCGGGTAGCCTGAGCCTCGTGGGCTACGCCAGCGCACGCGACACAGCCGCCATCAACAAGGCCATCTACGGCCAAGTGGCTAAGCAGGTGCTTCCCACCGACCTCCGCTTGATGTGGAGCGCCAAGCCCACCGACAACATACAGGCAAAGAACATCTACGAGTTGCACGCCCTGAAGGTCACAACGACCAACGGTCGCGCTCCGCTCGAGGGTGACGTCATCACCGACGCCAGCGACCAGTTCAACCACGTATCAGGTGCTCCTGAGGTGTCTATGTCGATGAACTCTGAGGGCGCACGCCGCTGGTCGGAGCTTACCAAGGCCAACATCGGCAAGGCTATCGCCATCGTGCTCGACGGTGTGGTTTACACCTCACCCCGCATCCTCTCACAGATCGACGGTGGACAGAGCTCTATCACAGGCAACTTCACCATCGAAGACACTAAGGACTTGGCCAACACCTTGAAGTCGGGTCGTATGCCCGCTCCCGCTCGTATCGTACAGGAAGAGGTGGTAGGTCCTACTCTCGGTGCACAGTCAATCCAGCAGGGTATTATCTCATTCGTTATCGCCTTCGTTATCTTGATG
>ERZ857629.2217-NODE-2217-length-18814-cov-3.545498_pt1 | contig 18814 bp, 9 predicted proteins | sample MGYA00519700_ERZ857629 | MGnify/ENA primary metagenome ERZ857629 (study PRJEB31778, sample SAMEA3449351) | human gut metagenome | biome: human gut; feature: human-associated habitat; material: faeces | place: United Kingdom | collected 2010/2012 ...
GGAGTATAATTCCACTTCTTGGAGTCAACGGCCCCATCGATATTAAATTCATCTGAAAAAATCAGAACCCACGATTTATCCACTCTTTCAACGGAATCTTCTTTCTCTGGTCGCAGCACATCAATGGAACTGTCAGAAAAGTCGTTTGAACATCCGAAAAATAAAACTGCTAATAAGGGTATTATACTTTTTTTCATAACTCAACTTCGTATTATTTTATATTATCTTTATACTACCATAAACAGATATAAAAGTATATCTAGCCGGAATACGAAACTCCTCCCTTCCAACCGGACATATTCTCGTCATATCTTCTTCTATTCATAACCAGGAGTCTGCTCCAATGCCGAATCATTATCAAGTATATTCTGATCCAACGGCCATAAAACTTTATATGCCTCAGTCTTCTGATCAAGAATAGCAACTTTATTATCAATATCACCTTCTATACAGAACACTAATGGAATACCGTCCTTTGCATTCTTCATGCGGCACAAATCCCACCAACGTTGTCCTTCCTGTACAAACTCCTTATCCTTTTCATGTAAAATAGCTAATTCATTAGTTAGAAAATCAGATGCCTTATATATATGTGAACCTGCTTCAGACTTATACGCCCTATTTCTGACTAAATTTATATATTTCTCAACATTTGCATTATCACTCTCCATATTAGCAATCTCGGCTAATGCTAGATATACCCAGGATAAACGGTAAAGAATAAGATCACCATCATAGACTCTATTTCCCTGAGCATTGAGAGAGCCCAAATTTTTACATACATGAGTACCATATACATACAATTCTCCACTTTCCTTTTTCCGATATGAAGGCATAAATGTGGCGTCACAACGAGTATCACCTTTTTCAAAACTATTATAAAGCGAAAGTTTATACTCATATTTCTGTTGACCATTATTCTGTATATCAAGCGCATCATCCCATGGCGTTCCATTTTCTCTAAAACTATCTTTATTAGTCGTCCCGGAAACAAGAGAATAGGTATATCCACGAGAAAGGGAGTTTTCTGCTTCACCCTCCATATAAGACACAGCCATTATCACCTCACTATTACCTTTGTTATCAGCACTGAATATACGTTTAAAATCTTGTTGCAATTGAAGTCCATAGTTACCCTCTACATCTTTCAAGTACTTCTTGGCCTTTGACAAATCCGATTCGGTAGCTTTGTTATCACCAATAGTTACTTTGGAATTCCATAAATATACCTCTCCAGCCAAACATTCTGTGGCCGCCTTTGACCAATACACCTTGGTACCATGTCCATATGAATTAAAATCAGAATTCTCTCCAAAATATTGTAGGGAGGTTTCCAAATCCTTTTTAATCTGTGATATAACTTCACTTGGTTTAGCTCTCCCCAAATAAAGTTTATTCGGATCAAGCACTCCATCGATAACTTCCACGCCAAGACGAATTGGTACCCCACCATAGACTCTATAAAGATCAAAATAGTAAAAGGCACGAAGGCCATACGCCTGTCCAAGATAATAATTCTTTTTAGCTTCTGGAATGAAATTAGCATCAGTTACACGAGCTATAAAAAGATTGATATTGGTTATACAGCCATAAATATTTCCAAACTTGGTAACTCCGGGAGTCTCCTTAGACAGATTTTGTAAACGGATTTCCCCACTAGAGATAGCCAGACCATCTGCACTTGTGCCATCCTTATAATGTCCGCCCCTTAATTCGCCAAAAGTGATAATATGCTGTTCCGCCATATCTCGCAATTGTTTATGAAGACCGTCAATATATGCACTGACTTGGGATTCTGTTTTCCAATAGCTGGTACTTCCATAATTATCTATCGGGGCGAGATCCAGCATATCCCCACATGATGTAGCCACTATAGCAGCTATATTCAACACCATAATATGTATAAATTTTAAATTTCTCATCTCACTTCGAATTATTAAAATGTAACATTAACGCCAAATATAACGGTACGTGGCAAGGGATATCCTGACGAAATCTCCGGGCTTACCGTCCTGGCAGAAGTTAAATAGCCCAAATTCTGTCCCGTTATTGAGAATTGCAGTTTCTGCATATATAGTCTTTTAGACAATTCTTGAGGAAGAGTATATGACAAAGACAATTCTCTAATCCCTAAATAGTTACCCTTAGAGGCAAATAGAGTTGAGGTACGATAGTAATTGGCAGCTCCCACCTGATCAGCAAATACGTAACGGGGATATTTTGCGTTTGGATTACTTTCGCTCCATGTATTAAAAACATCCTTTGTCGTATTGTAAGCCCCCTGCATACATCCTAAAAACCAAGGAGTCTTATCATCATAAACCCAATAATCAAGCGCAAAGTCAAAACGGGCATACAAACTAAGTCCCTTCCAAGACATTGTGGTATTAAAACCACCATACCAACGAGGAGTAGTATTTCCTATTACAACCTGATCATACTGGTCAATCATGCCATCTCCATTCACATCCTTCCATTTCACATCTCCAGGTTTTAACTCTATGCCTTTTGCCCGCTCATTATCAGAAAGTTTATTCCAAGCTTCAGGGCCATATTGATATTTACCTTGAATATTCCCCGAGGTCACAACCAAATTTCCCGGAATATCATCAACACTTCTGTAAATACCCTCGGCCTGGTAACCGACAAGTATCCCATACTCCATTCCCTCCTGAAAACCTCCGACATACACCTTCTCATCTTCCAACTTACCTGTACCCGGATTTACAACCTTCCGACCGGTATACACTTGCTGTCCATTCTGTCTGTTTCGTACCTGCCCGTTATCAGGAAGGGCTATAATCTTATTCTTATTATAAGTTATATTAAAAGAAGCATCCCAAGTAAAATCATTGACATCCAACACCTTACCAGAGAGTTGTAATTCGATTCCGCTATTACGTAATTTTCCATTATTGTTCTTAACAGAAGAGAATCCCGTGGTCGAAGGCAGGGTGAAGTCTGCATACTTATCAGATGTCAGACGATTGTAGTAATCGATATCCAAATTCAAGCGTCCTCCCAAGAGTCCTACATTCAAGCCTATATCAAAACTGGCCGTCTTTTCCCAACGCAAAGAAGGATTAGGCAAAGTACCTATCAGAAAACCATTGTTGCCATGGTATTTATTAGAATTATATGAACCTTGAAGAGTATATGGACCGATTCCGCTGGCATTACCATTCAAACCGTAACTAGCCCTCAGCTTTCCATAATAGAGGAAAGGAAGTGATTCCTTAACAAAATCCTCTTTCGTAAAAACCCAGCCACCGGAAACTCCCGGAAAAAATCCCCACCGATTCTTACCCAGCAAAGAAGAATAACCGTCATAACGAAATACCCCGGAGAACAAATATTTACCCTCATAGTCGTAGTTCAAGCGTCCAAAATAAGAAAGAATACGGTAACGACTATGATTCGAATCTATCTGACGTTTACCCTCACCTGCATCGGTCAGACCTAAATCTTTAAAATCATCGGTAGCAGCACCAGAACCGGATGCAGAGAAACCGTTATTATACTGATCATAAAATTCACTACCAAACATAATATTCAAATTATGAACAGCAGAAAATACAGTCGTATAATCTAGAACAGCATTATAGGTCTGAGAGAACTGACGAGAATAGCTTGCACTAGTTGAACGAGTTCGATTCCATTGCCCCGGAACCGTCTCATAGTCCTTGCGCATACTTTCTTGTACAGTATGAAAATAATACCAACTGGCAGAAGCCCTCAAGACCAATCCCTTGAATAAATTAGCTTCTAATGACTGCATAAGGGTAAACTTTGTCCGTTCATTATCCTGATCGTAACTTTTTGCAACATAAGTCTGATTACCGTCCCCGGGACTAGGACCCAATGTCGGATTACCATCCTCGTCTTCAAAACGGACAGTAGGAGGAGTACTCATCACCCGACCAAAATAATCACTTTCCGTCCCCCAGGCGTTGTTTAACCATACATAATTAGCCCGGCTGAAAGTCGCATTGGAAGTCGTTTTCAACCAATCTGCAATTTTGTACGAACCGTTGAATGTGAAATTATAACGTTTATATTCGGTAGTGATAGGGGCTCCGGGGGAGTCATTATAACCCAAACTTGCATAATAAGTTCCTTTATCATTCCCCCCCGACATACTAACCGTATAATCCTGTGTCACTACCGGATTACGAAGATTATATTCCTCCGGTTTTGTCCCTTTATAAATGATTGTTTTAGAAGGGTCCAAAGGATCCAGCATTTCTCGCCAGCCCATATCCAAAAGATAGGCATTTTCATCCGTTTTCCCCATAATATTCCACACCATATTCGCACCGAGCTTATTACCCGTACCAAAAGGCGTAGAACCTGTAAGATTTGCCGTAGCTGCCCACGGGGTATTTTTATAGGCTGTACGAAGGACTGTAATATAGTCTTCCGCGCCCAAAAAGTCGTAGGGATTATTAACATAACCGAGACCTATATTTGCTCTGAAATTAATTTCCCGATGTCCTGCCCGACCAGATTTTGTTGTAATTAAAATTACACCATTACTTGCACGGGCACCGTATATGGCCGTAGCCCCAGCATCCTTCAGAACATCCATAGATGCAATATCCTGAGGATTGATATCATCAAAATTATCACGAAGCTGTCCGTCCACTATCACCAGGGGTCCTCCCGAACCATCAAATTCCGTTCCACCACGTAATATAACTTTAGGAGATGAAGTAGGATTTCCCGAAGTGAGAGAAACCTTTAAACCGGGAACAGAACCCGACAGTGCCTGAGAGGGATTTGTATATATACCCTTCTCTAATATCTGGGGACTGACAGTCGATATAGAATTCGTCAGTTTTGCCCGTGAAACTTTTCCGCCATAACCGGTCACAACAACTTCCTGCAAAAGTTCACTGTCTTCTTTTAAGATTATCTTAAAATTCATTTTTCCTTGCACACTCAAAGTCTGGGAAGAAAAACCTATGAATGAAACCTGTATACTGGCATTATCAGAAACCGAGAGTGTAAAATTACCATCAACGTCAGAAACAGTGCCATTTGTTGTTCCAACTTCCACAATACTGGCACCAATGACCGCCTCACCCGCAGTATCCGTTATTATGCCCGTAATACTTTTCTTCTGTGCCACAACTACAATCGAACACAGAAGAAAAACAAATAAAATAAAACTCTTTTTCATACTCTTTTATGTTTTTCATGTTTAAAACACCTATCAACAAGAGGCGTTCAAATACCATATATCCACTCCAAAAACATCACAAATTACGGAGGTATAAACAAAGGAATAAAGAAAATCATATTTAATAAATTAGGGGTTATTATTTACAAGCGCAAAGAAAGAACTCATAAAACTAAACATAGTCAGAAAGCATTTAAAAAAAGTCATATATCATCCAATACTGCATTTTTTTATCAAAAACAGAATAATTAATAAACATTTTATGTATATACGTTGTTAAATAGAAAAAATCAGCTTTAAACAACACGAAAAGATAAAAATGTACAGGTTATTTGGTATATTCGCAATATTAACACTACTTTGCATATCATCTACATCAGGTCATGACATAAATTACCAGTTTACGTCTATTTCCGTAGCGGAAGGATTGTCTCAATCTACCGCCCAATCCATACTTTTAGATAAGAAAGGGAAATTATGGATAGGAACAAAAAATGGTCTGAATTTTTATACGGGACAAAATCTGAAAATATTCAAAAGCCACCCCAACGACAGATATTCTTTACCAAGCAATCACATTATACATTTAACCCAAGATTCCCTTAACGACATATGGATATCTACCAGACAAGGTATGGTTAGATATGATGAGACACACGGGAATTTTATTCCCTTCAATCATGATATCATCTATTCTTCCTTATGCATAAATGGAGGAGTACTTTTCGGAAGTGAGAATCGAATATACAAATATGATTACCAAAAACGCTCTTTTAAAGCAGTATGCATTAACCCCAAAGGTGCTACGGACAGTGACATTACCAAATATAGGGTACAAAGAATTATAGCAGTTTCCCCAAAGGAGGTGCTAATCGTCACCAGAAGGGATGGAATATATATATTGAATTACCCCAATATGCAATTAAAGCGTTTTTTCTCTTGTCCAAACAATATTTTGCAAGGAGCATGTCTGGCTTCAAACGGATACATATATTTATCTTTTTGGGGACAAGGCCTGTTTTGTTATGAGAAAACAGGAAAACTTATAAAACAATATACGAGCAACAACTCCGGATTGACAAACAATTATGTATTGGATATAATAGAAAAGAAAGGATATCTATGGTTAGCAACTGATGGCGGAGGAATAAATCGCCTGGAACTACGCAATGAAAAATTCTCTAACCTCTATCATATTGCCGGAGATGAAAATTCACTCCCTGTCAATTCTATTACTGTATTATATAAGGATAGCAACGAATGTTTATGGGCGGGAAGTGTTAGAGGAGGAGTTTTCAATATCAAAGAAAGTTACATACGTACTTATAAAGACTGTCCTTTAGGATATAATAATGGATTGAGCGAAAAATCTGTGACGAGTTTTTATGAGGAAGCTAATGGAAAGTTATGGATTGGTACGGACGGAGGCGGAATAAACTTGTATGATCCTCAAACGGGAAACTTCAAGCACTTCTCGTCTACCTATGGGGATAAAGTGATTTCCATAGCCCCAGTATCAGAAAAAGAACTAATGATATCTGTTTACACAAAGGGACTTTTCCTGTTTGAAAAAAACACAGGTATTTATCGACCGTTTGTGATAATAAACGACAGTATTAACTTCAGGCAGTGCTTTTACGGATATCTTCCACGCGCTCACCGAGTAACAGAAAACAAAATATATATACTTAGTAAGGAGCTATGGGTATATAATATAAATAATAAAAAATTCTCTCCAATCAAAAATGAGAACAATTATCAATTACAAGCCTCGGTCATAGCCTACTGTGACAAAAAGATATCCTTGGCAATGAATGGAAACAAAGTATTCCGAATCATTAACAAGAATGACAGCATTGATCTTCTTTTTCAATTGGACGAGAAAGAAGTTATCAGTGCGATTGATTACGACGGAATAAATAAGATATGGGTGGGAACAACAACAGGAATGGGATATTATGATATAAAAGAGAAAAGATATTTTAAAATCAGGTCACAGTTATTCAATGATATTACCGCCCTCCGTTATGAGCCTTCTTCAGAAAGGATATGGATCTGTGCACAAAACCAACTATTTTCTTACTGCATAAAAGAAAACAGATTTATTCAATGGAACAGAAGCGACGGATTTTATCCCAATGAAATAATATTTACTTATCAACAACGGGCTGAAAAAAACAGCCGATATCTTTACTTTGGTGGCATAGAAGGACTGGTCCGAATAAACACAGACATCCCAGAGCCTAATGAACCAGATCCGGAAATAGCACTTTACAGCATAGAACTTAACGGGCAACCGTATACATCCGGTATAGACACCCAAAATATAAAAGTTCCATGGGAACATAATGCACTCGCCCTACGGGTATATATTAAAAATAAAGATATTTTCCAGCGAGTTCCATTCCGATATATCATAAAAGGAAATGTTGATAAGATAATCGAATCATATAATCCGATATTGGATCTTTCCAACCTATCTACCGGTAAATACCGCATCGAAGTAGCATGTATGACAAAAGACGGAAATTATACCACTCCTATCCTTCTCACAAATGTCCATATTACCCCACCATGGTATAAAACAGACTGGTTTATAATATTATGTTGTATTAGCCTTATAGGAGGGGGTATTGCAGGAATATTCATTTTTAATATAAAAAAGGAAGCAAGAATACAAAAGAGACTAAAAGAATACAGACAATATCTGAATGAAAAGAGGATAGATTTCCTCATTCACATAAATCACGAATTACGTACTCCCTTAACATTGATTTATGCCCCACTAAAACGTCTCATGGACAAAAGTGAGATGCAAGGATTACCTCAGCATCTGATACCACAATTACAACTACTATTCAACCAAGCACAACATATGAGGGAAATAGTAGATATGGTATTGGACTGGAGCAGTTTGGAGGCAGACTATAATAAATTGAAAATACAAAAAACTCAATTGAACGAATGGGTAACCGAGGTTATCAAAGACTATATGAATGAGGCAAAAGAAAAAGAGATATGCATACAATTACAAATAGATCCCAACATAGAGGAGGTATGGTTTGACAAACAAAAGTGTCAAACAGTACTATCAAACTTACTGATGAATGCACTAAAATTCAGTAAGGCAAACAGCAATATAACAGTAAGCACGCAACGTCTTGAAAACACAGTCAGAATATCTGTTATAGACGAAGGAAGCGGTATAGAAGATTCGGATATGGCAAATCTCTTCACTAAATTCCACAAAGGTAATCACAAAGAGCGAGGAAGTGGATTCGGATTATATTATGCCAAAACAATAATGGAAATGCACGGGGGGCTTATAAGGGCCTATAATAATACAAACAAAGGAGCTACATTCTATTTGGAGCTGCCATTGCTCAATACAAATAAAAAAGAAGAATCCGCCCATTTACAGCAAAAAGGCTCTCCTCTCCCTTCTAGCATCCAAGATACACATTTCGATTGTACCGGAAAGACTGTGCTTATTGTAGAGGACGAAAAGGAGTTAAGGGAATATCTCATAAGTTCTTTAACTGAGTTCTTTAAGAAAGTTTATGCGGCAGACAATGCAGTCTCTGCCTTAGAAATCTGTCAGAAGAAACAGCCTTCTATTATTATTAGTGACGTGATGATGCCGCAAATGGATGGTTTTGAATTATGCCGTCAAATAAAAAACAACATCCAGATAAGCCATATCCCTGTAATACTGTTAACAGCACGTTATGACCAGACAGGGATAACAACCGGATATAAATCCGGAGCTGATGCTTACATCCCCAAACCATTTGATCTAGACTCTCTAAAGATCGTCATCGGAAATATTTTAAAAAATAGAGAGAAAATACACAATCAATACATATCTATCAACCAGTCGACTTCTCTCCAGACTTTAACAAACAGTAAAGCAGATGAGGATTTCATGACAAAAATAAATATAATTATACATGAAAACCTATCTGACGAAGAATTCTCCGTCCAGCAATTGGCAGATCTCATGACAATTAGCCGTTCTTCTTTATACAACAAGATAAAAATTATAACAGGTTTGGGAGTCAATGACTATATAAACAGATTACGTATCGAAAAAGCGATCTCACTGCTTACCAATACAAATTTAAACATAAATGAAATAAGCAGTGAAGTGGGTTTTACTTATCCCCGATATTTTAGTTCAACATTCAAACAAATGAAAGGAATGACTCCCAAACAATTTAGAGAGGAGAATCGTATGAAATAAGTAGGAAGTTCCTTGGAAACATAACAAGTATGAACGGGTGGATACAAAGATATAATTTCCTTCTTAATAAAAAATAAATGTCGGAACCGTGCAATGGGAATCATACGCAATTGCCTATATTTGCGCTATTGAACAACAAATACAGGTATAATTATGGAACACAAAGCTGATAAGGACTATGTGGCTATCATTTCACTCCGGAAGTTACCTCAATACTCAAAAAGATCTATTGCTTATTTCCAAAGCAGAGGGACGGATAATAACTCTAAGAATGACCTGCTACCATGTCAATAGAAATAAAATATTTTAAAGATAGAAAAGAGTGGCGAAAAAGGATATAATTGCCAGATTGAAAGAAGATAAAACTGTATGGAACAATTATCAACTTTTTTCCGACACATATAAACGCATCCGAATTGCCTACATTGAAGCAGCAAGGAAACGGCCTGAAGAATTTGAAAAACGATTAAACAACTTTATCAATAAAACGAGAGAAAATAAAAGAATAACAGGATTCGGCGGGATTGAAAAATACTATTAATCCCTATAAAATACCTGACTCAAAATAAAAAACAATTCCTCTTTGATACCGCCCCCTAAAATGTGCAGAAAACCGAATTGAACAAATAGGACACTCACTCTATCCTTACCAAATGATAAAGTGTCCCCCGATAAGACTTTCGGGAAGGAATACTCAGCTTTTGAAGCGTGCATCCGAATTGTGCCACTTTATTGATAGCCAACCTGTCACGTGTCTTTGTCTGCAAATAGTTCAATATCTGCATGGAAGTCATCCACTTCTCTTCTTCCGCTTCCTCATCCAACGGACTAGGATAACAATGAAATAACTGTTCCAACGGACTCAATAAGTTCGCGCAAAGTCATAATGTGTCCCGATTTTGTTTCCGTTTTCATTTTGTCGAACAATGTGCCTGCCTCACAAACACTGAGAGTTTCTTTTCCACTCTCGCTATCTTGCCTGATAAAAGTAATATTCATTCTATTTTTGTCTATTTTCTACAATCGGAATTTATTGTTTTAATTCCTGTAAAGATACGCTATAAGCTTCCGGAAAGCAAGCATTTCTCCTGATTAATATCCGCATTTTATTTGTATTACACTCAGATTTGATGTATCTTTGCTTAATAGTTACCAGAAGCTCACCAGTGTGAACAAACAAGCTATCAGTTGTAAACAAAAACGTTAACAAGTGTAAGCAATCTTATTCACAGCAGTGAGCCCCTGAGAAGCATTAAGGCTTAACAAAACAAACTCTAAGCATTAACGTATAACTACCTAAGAGAATACATAACAAGAACGGTTACTTTAAAACAAAACATGAAACTATGGCAATATTATTTGACTGGTATGAAAACCCGAAGCCTTCGGACAAAGAACAAGGAGAAAAGACACTGCACCCACGTCTAAAATATAACGGTTCGATAGGAACCGACGTATTGAGCCGACGCATTCAAGAACGTTGTTCGCTGACAGAAACGGACGTCACAGCTGTACTCGACGCCCTTTCGCATATCATGGGACAGGAATTGGCAAACGGACGGCAAGTACATCTGGACGGTATCGGTTATTTTCGCCCTTGCCTGACCAGTACGGAACCCGTAACGATAGACACCAAACGAAAGGCTACCAAAGTAAAATTGAAAGCGATCCAGTTTCGTGCCGATCAGACATTGAAAAATGAATTTGGGATACTGAAAGTAAAAAGTCTCAAAGGCGGGCTCGACTTCTCCCAACTGACGAACGAAGAAATAGACCGGAAACTGACGAAATACTTCCAAACACACCCATTCATGCGGAGATGTGACTTCCAAGACCTCTGCAGAATGACAAGAAGCACGGCAATGCGACATATCCGGCGGCTACGTGACGAAGGAAAACTGAAAAATGAGGGTGGAGTGATGCAACCGATTTATGTACCAGGAAACGGTTATTATACTAATAATAAACATGTTACAGATTAAATAGTGGGAATTAGTAACCTGAGGGTAAAAATTACCCTCAGGTTACTCCAACTTAACTCTCATAGCCGCAAACAACGATGTATAAAGGGATTGAAGCTATCTATGAGAGTATGAGAGTAAAATCATCACTAACATCTATTGTATGCATTTTCTTTCACCGCTATTGTTCCATACAACATGGTTGACGGACAATGCTTACATACATCCCCTAACCCCGCATTCAACATTTTCCAGCATTCGGCGTTTTCCAGCACTTGTCCGGCTTCTTCCCCGAAAAGCTTGTTTGTAAAGATCACCTTCATCGTGTCATAATCGCTCACGAAGATATTGGCATTGATATTCCAGTACCGATTGTGACGCCGGGCAGAATGTTGGAGTTTCCTCCAACCCACACATTGTTGCCCAATGTCACAGGAGAAGTAAAAAGATTTCCAGAACTGAAAAGAAATAAGATTGCCCGTAAAACAATATTTTACCGGCAAACGTTTTCTTTATAGTATTTTTTTAAGTTATTTTGCGCAACAGATATCACGAAATCATCAAATTATGGATTGGATTGGCCTTGATTTAACATTCCCTATTACCGACCCTACATGGATATTTCTCCTTGTACTTCTCATTATACTGTTTGCCCCTATTTTATTGAACAAGTTGCGCATCCCGCATATCATCGGTATGATTCTGGCGGGACTGGCTGTGGGTGAACATGGATTCAACATTCTGGCACGCGACAGCAGTTTCGAATTATTCGGAAAAGTGGGACTGTATTATATCATGTTCCTGGCCGGTCTGGAAATGAACATGGGAGATTTCAAAGAGACACGGAACAAGGCGTTAGTCCTGGGGCTGCTCGCTTTTATTGTACCTATCGGAATCGGATTCGTTGCCAATGTGTCTTATCTGAAATATGGTATAATCACATCCGTACTGCTAGCCAGTATGTATGCCTCACATACCCTGGTGGCTTACCCCATTGTCACCCGTTTCGGGGTGTCACGTCATCGTAGCGTAAGCATTGCGGTAGGAGGAACGGCAGTGACGGACACACTCACATTATTGGTGTTGGCTGTCATAGGCGGTTTGTTCAAAGGAGAGACCGGTGGTTTCTTCTGGTTATGGCTGGTAGTAAAAGTGATTTTCCTGGGTGGACTAATTATCTATTTCTTCCCGCGTATCGGCCGCTGGTTCTTTCACCGCTACAATGACCATGTGATGCAGTTCATTTTCGTCCTTGCCATGGTCTTTCTTGGAGCAGGACTCATGGAGTTCGTAGGAATGGAAGGAATTTTGGGGGCTTTCCTCGCAGGATTGGTACTGAACCGACTCATTCCACACGTTTCTCCGTTGATGAATCATCTGGAGTTCGTCGGGAATGCGCTTTTCATTCCTTACTTTCTTATCGGAGTGGGAATGTTGATCAACCTGCGTGTTATCTTCGGACACGGAGATGCGCTGAAGGTGGCCGCCGTAATGATTGTAATGGCACTGACGGGCAAGTGGATTGCCTGCTGGCTCACGCAAAAGATATACAGGATGTCCGTTCTCGAACGAAACATGATGTACGGATTGAGTAATGCACAGGCGGCAGCTACATTGGCGGCGGTATTGGTCGGATATAATATTATCCTGCCCGGCGGCGAACGTCTGTTGAATGATGATGTACTGAATGGGACGGTTCTGCTGATCCTCGTTACTTGCGTAGTCAGTTCCCTGATAACCGAACGGGCGGCCAAGAAGCTGGCCATGGATGATTCGGAACCGGGAAAAGAGTCTTCGACGGAAACTGAAAAGATTTTGGTATCTCTTGCCAATCCGGACACCATTGAAGACATGATGAACCTTTCTTTAGTGATACGTGATACGAAACTAAAGGACAATCTTCTGGCACTGCACGTTATCAACGACGACAGCACTTCCGATAACCTGAGAATGCGAAGTAAACGCTACTTGGAAAAAGCGGCCATGACAACAACAGCAGCCAATGTTTCGCTGAAACAGCTGACCCGCTATGACTTGAATATTGCTTCCGGCATCATCCACTCTGTGAAAGAGAATGAAGTAACGAGTATCATCACCGGGCTGCACCGCAAAGCGAATATCACTGATTCATATTTCGGAATGCTTGCCGGAAACCTGCTGAAAGGATTAAATTGCGAGATTATTATCTCCAAATTCCTGATACCGGTCAATACGATAAAGCGAATCGTTATTGCCGTCCCTCCGAAAGCGGAATATGAATCCGGCTTTCCACGTTGGTTGGAGCATTTCTGCCGAATGGGAAGCACGCTCGGATGTCGTGTGCATTTCTTTGCAAACGAACAGACAACCGCCCGCCTGCAAACGTGGATAAAGAAAAGACATAAACAGGTACTGACGGATTTCTCTCTTTTAGAGGACTGGAACGATTTACTGGTACTGACAGGGCAAGTAAGCTACGACCATCTGTTAGTGATTATCAGCGCCCGTCCCGGAACGATTTCTTATGACAACTCGTTTGAGAAATTGCCGAGACAATTAGGAAAATATTTCTCTAATAATAGCCTGATTGTGTTATATCCCAATCAATCGGGTGAACCACTGGACAGTTCTTTCTTCTCCAAGCTATACACCGATACTGAAACCCGACACTATGAGAAAGTGGGCAAATGGGTTTACAAATGGTTCAAAAAGAGTTGATAAGCGGTATATTCCGACCACAAATATATGCCATTTGAAGAACAAGGCTATTATTGTAATCTAATTTATAGTTTGACTACAATAACAGCCTTATACCATCAGTCTTGCACCATTAATTTTGTATAATATCACCCACTAAAAGAATATAGCCGAGATAGGTATTAAACTCATTGAAATATTCAGTTTCCTTTATTCGCTTCGGATTCATCTTGTAGATTTCCGCCTTCTCAAAACGTCTATTGTCCGGACGAATAATAATTGTATGTTCTTCTTCATTCAAGGACTCAAACAGACAATAATTAGTACGATTACGATCTCCGCAATATTTATCAAACCTACGGATATAGGAAGGATCATTCTGATCTATCTCTACTGTCATTCCTCCGGATGAAGGTCCGATTAAGTCAAACACCCCAACTCGAATTCCCTTAAAATGCACTTTCACAAAATCTTCCGAATCCGAGGATTCCAGAACAACCGGCAATGCTTTTTGGTCTCCCTGAAAATTTGAAAAGACTTTATCATCTTTCGAGAGTAGTTTCCAACCTTCGGAATGTTCAAACTCTGTTACGGGAATCATTTTAGCTTTCTCATAATTACCCGGATACAACGGAGCTTTCAATGCATGTGCCTTTTCCTGCGCCTTGTTCATTTGTAACAGGGAACGGCTCAGTGTCTTTGTATATATAGGATGTCCGCCATCATAAGTAGGATGTGTCCCATCATTCGTAAACACAATCTTACCACTATACTCCTTTTTTGAATCTCCTTTAAAAACCAACTGATCCTCATTCAACAATTCCAGAACATCATCGGCAAAATTAACAGACGGAATATCATAATAGTCTGCTACTGTCTCCATATACCGCACAGAACGGTAATTCTTTCCTGCTTTCAAGTCATCCAACATTGGTTCATTTAGCGTATAGAGAAAACATATATCCGTATGCGGATTATGATGCCAGATCTTACGCACAATTCCTTCCATGGAATGAGCGATCACCAAGGAGTCAGTTTTGGCATCATTCACAGCAAATTCGACAAATACCAAATCCGGATGATACTGCAACACGTCCCGTTCTGTACGGAACACACCCAAATCGGATCCGGTCCCACCAATTCCGGAATTTATTGACGTAAACTGTACATTACTATATTGTTGCTTGAGCCAATCAGTAATCTGCACTCTATATCCTTGATGATTTGTTATACTTCCACCCAAAAAAACGACAGATACGGGTTCATTCTTTTGTATCTTATAATTAAAATTAGGAAGTCCTGCACGCATCTGTAACCCTGCAGAGTCTTCTGTTGTAGTACAACTCAAACAAAACCCGATAAGACAAGCTATAATTCCACTAAATAAAAATTTCTTCATAAGTATAATGATTAAAATGTAAACAGTTTATGCTCCAAGTTGACCGGTGACTTACCTTTGAACGGAAGCTGTCCCAACAATATCCGTAATAAAGCAGAATGAGTGGAAGCATCATTCGAATAAGTATTTATATAAGTCTTGACACGTTCAAAATATTCATTTCCAATGTAAGGACTACCTAATGAAATAACAATCACTTTACTTTTGTCCATAGAATTGGCAGCCCATACGGACTGAGCCTCATCGTCCCATAATTGGAGCGGGCCAAATGGAGTATGAGTATTCCGTGCTACCAGAAAGATTACTTTATCATACACTTCAGTCGCATTATCCTGCCAACCTTGATCTTCATAAAGTATATTACGGCGGAAATCAACCTCAAAACCATTCTTCACAAACTCATCCCGCAAATTCTGTAATCGCTTAAAGTCACGGTCGTTACCTTTATGAGCTACGGGAGTTACAGCCACCAATAACAGCTTTTTATCTTTTTCCAAAGAAAGTGGTAACTTATGATCTTCATCCCGTACTAAAGTTATGGAACGCTCTGTTATCTCTTTGGCAGCTTCCCGTATTTCAGCTTTTTCTTCTGCTGAGACAGGACGTATCAACTCCCTGTTTTTATTTAATAACCCAAAACGTTCTTTCATTGCCCAAACACGGCGAACAGCATCGTCCAACCGTTCCATTGGAATTTCACCACGTTGAATCCGTACTTCTACCGTATCCATGTATTCGTAAGAAGGCCACAACAATATATCTACCCCGGCTAAAAAGCTGGCAACTTGCCCTTCCAAATCATTTTTATACCAGCCCCGGAAACCTGCCATTGTCATCGCGTCCGATACCACAACCCCGTTAAAATGCATTTCTTTTTTCAATAACCCGGTTAATAGCTCATGGGATAAAGTTGCCGGAGGCAGATAACCATTTATCCTTTCTTTCTGATAGAAAGGTAAAGTTATATGTCCGGGCATGATACATGCAACTCCTTTTTTAATCAACTCGGCAAACACTTTTCCATGATATTGCTTCCACATTTCTTCAGACAAGGAATTGACAGTTGTCATCAAATGCTGATCACGATAATCAACCCCATCTCCCGGAAAATGTTTGATTGTAGCGGCAACAGAGTTATCTTGCAACCCCTTTATCTGTTCGGACAACAAACAAACCGCTTTTTCCGGATTATCCGAAACTGAACGTGTATTTACAATAGGATTCAATGGATTCATATTTAAATCTGCAACAGGATGTAACACCCAGTTTATACCCAACGAACGACATTCTAATGCTACACTTTTACCATATTTATAAGCTAATTCCGGAGAATTTGCGGCTCCCAGTGCCATCTCTTTCGGAAAAGGAGTCATCCCTTGAAGTCCTACTCCCGATTCATAATCCTGTTGAAACAATAAAGGAAGCTCTGATGCTTTTTGATATTCCTCGACAGAACTACGCACAAAATCAACCCGCTCTTCCTCCGGAACTCCTGTAAACAACTTCCACCCCATAAAATAACCTGTAACCGGGTAACGTTTGAAGTACACGTCCAATGAGCCGTCTCCCAAATCCAATTCTTTCTTGCGATCAGGTAACATTAACATTGTCTGCCCTATCTTTTCACGCAAAGTCAAAAGTTTCCAAGTGGAATCTACCGACTGAAATTCATAAACCTCATTAACCGAACCGGCTGTCACTCTTTCTTTTGTACAAGAAAAGAACACGGATACAAGCAATGTAGCAGTAACTATTAAAAAAGAGTTTTTCATAATTCATTTCACTTTGTTTTTCATGTTACAAAAATAGCACTCCTTATTTTAATCCATTAGAAATCATGTTTCAATCTTTTCCATACATGTATCTTTATTCCTACTCCGGTTACATTACTATCACACAGGTTACGTTTTTCGTTTTCAGCCTCGATTTTGTTTGCGAGTTACTTGCAAACAAATTATATTTGCTTCTACTAAAAATATCTATCAGGACATGAAAAACATTGCATTCATCATTTTTCTTCTGTTTATTTCCATTTGCAGAGCGCAAGACAACAACATATTGTTTCAGAACTATAACGTAAGTAACGGACTCTCACAAAACACCGTTATACGTAGTTTGGAAGACAGTAACGGAGTTATGTGGTTTTGCACGCGGGATGGGCTGAACCGGTTTGATGGTACCGAGTTCGAAGTTTTTCGCGCCGACGGTCAGCCGCACTCCCTATCCAGCAGTGATGTTACCACCATTATTGAAGAATCGCCCGGAGTTCTATGGATAGGGACTCACAGTGGACTGAATCGCTACGATGTATCCTCAAATACATTCACTCAATACTTTCATGATCCGGCGAACCAGTATACTATATCGGACAATTGCATCAAACACTTGTTGTGCGATAACCAAAAAAGAATCTGGGTAGGCAGCATGAAAGGACTCAATCTGTATAATAAGGAAACTGATGATTTTATCCCCATTTCAACCAACGGTTCTGTCTTCTGGCTTATGCAAAACAGTCAAAATGAAATCTGCTATCTTATCAACAACACATTGTGCATCATGAATCCTGTCACCTATGTTACAGAGCGTTTTCAATTCGGTGATGAACATAAAATCTACTTTTTATATGAAGACAATGATAAACGCCTGTGGGTAGGTATGTGGGATTCAGGACTTAAATGGTTTGACCGTAAAAACCGTAAACTTGTAGATGCCAACCTGACAATGGAAAATGGCAAAAATTTCAATAACTCCCAAGTCAACTACATTGTAGAAACGTTGGAAGGAAATCTTATGCTTGCCACACGTGAAGGAGTGCTGATTTATGACCGGCAAGCAAACAGGCTTATCAATTATTACCAACGGGAACAAAGCTGCGGTTTGAGTGAAAATACCATCATCTCTCTATATAGGGATAAAGCAAATAATATATGGATCGGAACTTACGGAGGAGGTGTTAATTTGTACACACCATACAGTAATTTCTTTATTCCTCATAAACCAGAATATAAGCTCCAGAAAAGTATCGGAAACATTAATGCCATAGTGGAATATAAAGAGAAACTTTGGTTAGGCACGGACGGTGGTTTAATCATCTACAATCCCAAAGACGAAAGTTATGAGTACTGCCCGCTTCATGTTCCACGCTCGGTAACAAACAATGAAGTAAAGTATATACAGAAAGAAGGAGATCATCTTTTATGGATTAGTATTTATTATTGCGGACTATACCTCTATGATATGGAAACCCGCCGCATAATAAAAGAAATACCCGATTTTCCTTATAATCAAGTAAGACGTATTGCCAAAGGTACTGATAATATTTATTGGATTGCTTTAGGAGTAGACAGCCCCAT